>Ga0302279_10000201_pt1 | contig 85685 bp, 80 predicted proteins | sample III_Bog_N3_3_FD_194541 | JGI IMG/M metagenome (GOLD analysis project Ga0302279, IMG submission 194541) | Peat permafrost microbial communities from Stordalen Mire near Abisko, Sweden - III_Bog_N3_3 | ecosystem: Environmental > Terrestrial > Soil > Wetlands > Peat | place: Sweden: Abisko...
CCGATGCTGGGCAAGAGCACGCCCGAAGGCGCGCGCGACTACCTCGTGCCCAGCCGCGTGCACGACGGCCACTTCTTCGCGCTGCCGCAGTCGCCGCAGCTGTTCAAGCAGCTGCTGATGGTGGCCGGCTTCGACCGCTACTACCAGATCACCAAGTGCTTCCGCGACGAGGACCTGCGCGCCGACCGCCAGCCCGAGTTCACGCAGATCGACATCGAGACCTCGTTCCTGACCGAGGAAGAGATCCGCGCGATGTTCGAAGGCATGATCCGCTCGGTGTTCAAGAACGCCATCGGCGTCGACCTGGGCCCGTACCCGGTCATGACCTACGCCGACGCGATGCGCCTGTACGGCTCGGACAAGCCCGACCTGCGCATCAACATGGAGTTCACCGAACTGACCGACGTCATGGCCGACGTCGACTTCAAGGTGTTCTCGTCGGCCGCGACCATGGCCGGCGGCCGCGTGGTGGCGCTCAAGGTCAAGGGCGGCGCCGAGATCAGCCGCGGCGAGATAGACGCCTACACCGAGGTCGTCAAGATCTACGGCGCCAAGGGCCTGGCCTGGATCAAGGTCAACGACGCGGCCAAGGGCCGCGAAGGCCTGCAGTCGCCCATCGTCAAGAACCTGCACGACAAGGCCATCGCCGAGATCCTGGCGCGCACCGGCGCGCAGAGCGGCGACCTGATCTTCTTCGGCGCCGACAAGGCCAAGATCGTCAACGATGCGATGGGCGCACTGCGCCTGAAGGTCGGCCACTCCGACTTCGGCAAGGCCGGCGGCCTGTTCGAGGACAAGTGGGCGCCGCTGTGGGTCGTCGACTTCCCGATGTTCGAGCGCGACGACGAGGAGAACCGCTGGAACGCCGTGCACCACCCGTTCACCGCGCCCAAGGACGGCCACGAGGACCTGATGGACACCGACCCGGGCGCCTGCATCGCCAAGGCCTACGACATGGTGCTCAACGGCTGGGAACTGGGCGGCGGCTCGGTGCGCATCCACCGCGCCGAGGTGCAGAGCAAGGTGTTCTCCGCGCTGAACATCAGCAAGGAGGACGCGCAGCTGAAGTTCGGCTTCCTGCTCGACGCGCTGCAATACGGCGCGCCCCCGCACGGCGGCCTGGCCTTCGGCCTGGATCGCATCGTCACGATGATGACCGGCGCCGAATCGATCCGCGACGTGATCGCCTTCCCGAAGACTCAACGTGCGCAGGACCTGCTCACGGGCGCGCCGAGCGCGGTCGACGAGAAGCAGCTGCGCGAGCTGCACATCCGCCTGCGCAGCCCGGCGGTGACGACGCCTTCGGCTTGAGCTTGCTTGCGACCTGACCGGCCAAGTGCTGGTCAAAAGAAAGCCCGCATGGATCGCCTTGGCGAGATGTGCGGGCTTTTTGTTTCGCGAACGTGGGCGACTTTCGACGGAGCTCACCGTTATGTCTTCGAATTTGCGAGCCGCAAGTTGCCACTCAAGAGCAGGGCACTCGCATCCATCAGAGCCGGTGGCGCATCGGCCACGTTGACTGCCCGATCTCGACGCAATGGCGGCAGTACGGCAAACTTCCGTTCATGCAACTAGTTAGCGGTGACCAACGGCGCTCGCACCCGGCTCCGCGTGATCAGGCGCGAGGCATCTGCCTGCGCAATCCTGCTTGGCAGTGCATGTCTTCCCGGCATCGGGATAAGGCGTGACGCAATATTCGAACCCGCCGATACCCTGTGGTTTGACGGTGCCGCCCTTCGCCGCGCATGTCGCCGGTCGATAGTCGCGTCGTGAGTGGTGCGCATCCGGCCGGATTCGCCGCCGGCGCCGTTCGCCGGCTGGTCATCGAAGCAACCCACGCGCTGCCAGCAGCCCTTGGAATGCGAACAGCCCGATGATCACCGCGAAGTTCAGGAAGAAGTCCGGCGGCAGGTTTCGCAACGGCCCGTTGCTCCAGAGCACGTACAGCAATGCCGCCGTCCAGAGCAGCGTCAACAGGAGCGAGACCTTTCGCTTGGCCAGGATGGCGACGCCCGTTGCGGCCTTCAGGAAGATGGCCGGCAACGCACGCACGGGCGACAGGTGCGGATCGATGAAGGCACGATCCGCGAGAGTCGCCCACAACTGGCTGAGCACGTAGAGGCTGAACAGCGACGAGATCAGCACGAACGCCCCGACGACGTAGCGCAGCACGAACAGCCACGGGAAGGCCTTCGCGGCGGCCTGCCGGTTCGGCTCGCCGCCGGTGTCGACGGGCGCGCGCGGAGGCGCGAAGCGACGATGCAATTTCACGCTTCGGGGTACGGGCGAACGGTCAACGAGCGGGCCGCACGAGCCAGCGCTTCACGACTTCCAGGTCGATGGGTGACGCCTGCCAGATGCCGCCGCAAAAGATGCCCGAGCCCTGGGCGACCGTGTAGGTCGTCTTGATCTTGCCCTTGACGGCCGTGATCGTTTCGACCTGGTCGGCCTGCGGCACGTCCATCTCGAAGTCGACGACGGCGTGCGCCGGAATGTCTTCGTGACTCACCAGGCCCACGCCGCGTTCCGAAACGTTGCGGACCTTCAGCTCGATGACCCGCCCATCGGGCAATTGCATGCGTGCCGGCCACGAAACGTCGATGCGCAGGTGCGAGCGCGAATCGGGCGCGTCGTTGGCGGAGCCGCCGGATTCGATGGTCGCCGCGAGTTCGGCCGCCAGCGCGGCCTCTTCGGTCTCCAGGTTCGAGGCGCGCGGCAACGACTCCGCCGGCAGCGGCGGCAGGTCGAACATGGCAGCGACATCGTCGGGGGGCATCGTCGGCATGGGTGGGCCTCGAGGGAATCAGGCGAACTGCGGTCGAAAGTTTGTCACTGGCCCGCGCCGAAATCGACTTGCAGCGACGTCGGCCCGTGACCGACTGCACGCCGCGGCGCGCTACGCGGACGCGTCAGGCGGCCTTCCCTGTGGAAGCCGGCTGTGTGTACCACGCCCGATGCTCCCCGGTGATGAAGTCGCCGTCGTCGAGGGCAGGGCGCCGAGCAGCTTTTTCTCCGTTGGGCGATGTTTTCCAGAAGCTGCTTCATCTTGCTGCCCTCGACTTCCTGAACGACGGCCACGCCACCGTCGCCATGAACGCGACATGCAGGAATCCCCAAGGCCCCAACATGAAGGGCTCGCCCGGATCGTGCCAGGGCTGCAGCGCGACCAGCGTGCTGGCCATGATGATCGCCACGATGGACAGCGGCACGGCGGCAAGGTCCTTGTCGAGCACGAACTGCACGACGAGAAATGCGATGCAGATCCAGTACGCGCCGTAAATTGCGGCGATCGAGAAAAATGCGGCGCCGCGAGGCAGCTCCCAGAGCACTACGAGCGCATGCGAGAAGGAACTCCCCGACACCGCCGTCGCGAGTACCAAGCCTGTGCTGACGCCGACCAGCGGCGGCAGGAACGCCGGCGCGGACAGGATCAACCCCGCGAACGCCCAGGCCGCTCGAAGGACGATCTGGGTGCCTTTGCCGAGCGTCATCGCCGCTCAATGCACGACGCTGTCGATCCTGAACCGGACGTCGTTCGACCACGGCGCCACCACCGCCGACTGGCCCACCAGGTCGCCGGGCTTCACGCGCCCGCTTCCGGTCTTGGAGATCCGTGCCGACACGACCACCTTGTCGGCATGCATGAAGCGGTCGGGCGAGCCGATCAGCTCCTTGCCCCCGATGTCGAAGTCGAACGGCAGGTTGCTCACCTCCACGCGGATCTGCGCCAGCGGCAGGCCGGTCGGGTCGTCCGGCAGGCGCACGATGACGAAGACGGTGTCGTCGGAGGCCACCAGGCCTTCGAACTTGGGATCGAGCTCGATGCGGCCCGACAGCAGCGGAGCGATCGCTTCGGCGGCAGCGCCGGAGGCCGGCTTGGGAGATGACGCGACAGCGGACGCGGCAACGCCGGACGCCGCCGCGGACGCCGGCGCCGCAAAGCGCCCGTACTGGTCCGGCGCCAGCAATTCACCGTGGCGGATGCGCTCCAGCCGCTCGCGCCGGTTCTGCTCGTCCTGCACCGCGGCGATCTTGCCCTGGGCCAGCAGCACCTCGCTACGTGCGCGCAGTCCCGCGTGGCCGGAGATCAGGTAGCCCGTGGCGCTGCCCACGAGCACCAGCATCGCCACGAAGCCCCATGCGCGCACGCGCAGCGGGATCCCGGGCGCGGGCGTGTCGGGTATCACCGCCCGCATCAGTTGCTTCATCAACGCGGCGCGCTGGGCCTCGGCCTCTTCGGCGCGCAGCAGGCCCTTGCTGAGGTAGTCGTCGATCTGGCGCAATCTGGCCTGGATGGCTTCGGCTTGGGAATTCATGGGGCAATCGGGCAGGGAATCGTCCATTTTCGCAGGTCGGCGCATCGCGCGGGCCGGGCGGCCTGTCGCGGTCATCTGCACGGGCGCGCGCTAGCATGCGCGCATGAGCCCGACGCCGTCCGACACCCGACCGCCCAAGATCCCCGAATCCGTCCTCGTCGTCATCCACACGCCGCAGCTCGAGGTGCTGCTCCTCGAACGCGCCGACTCGCCCGGCTTCTGGCAGAGCGTGACCGGCTCCAAGGACACGCTGGAGGAATCGCTGGTCGAGACCTGCGTGCGCGAGGTGCGCGAGGAGACCGGCATCGCGATCGGCGGCGCGCGCGTGCCGCTGGAGGCGCTGCGCGATTGCGCGCTCGTCAACGTCTACGAGATCTACCCGCGCTGGCGCGCGCGCTACGCGCCCGGAGTCACGCACAACACCGAACATGTCTTCGCACTGGAAGTACCCGCAGGCACGCCGGTGACGCTTGCGCCACGCGAGCACACGGCGCTGCGGTGGCTGCCGTGGCGCGCGGCCGCCGACGCGTGCTTCTCGCCGTCCAATGCCGAGGCGATCCTGCACCTGCCGCGCTGGCTCGGGAAATGACGAGCCGGCTCGCCCCCGAGCGGGTTCGTGCGGACGTGCGACAGTCCAGTGCACTGGCGAACGCCTCACGAACGCCGGCTTGCGCCGGAGCGGCCGAGCGCGCGCCGGCCAGGGGCGACACGCGTGGACACGGAGTGGCATGATGCAGCGGCATGACGATTGCCCGATGGATCACCCGCGAGCCGGTTTCGCGGCCTTCGTCCACCTCTTTCGCACGCCTAGCCGCGTGAACCTGCTGCCGTGATGAACCTGACGTCGGACTTCACCGTCCTGCCGCCCCAGACCGCCACCGCGGGCACGCGGCTGCGCGTGGCCACGTACAACATCCACAAGGGCGTGCGGGGCATGGGCGCCGCCAAGCGGCTGGAGATCCACAACCTGGTGCTGGGCGTCGAGGCGCTCGACGCCGACCTCGTCTTCCTGCAGGAGGTGCGGCTGCACCACACGCGCGACGCCGCGCGCTTCGACCAGACCATCCTGGGCTGGCCCGACCAGGGCCAGGCCGAGTTCCTCGCGCCCGAGGGCTACAACTCGGCCTACCGCTCCAACGCGTTCACCAAGCACGGCGAGCACGGCAACGCGCTGCTCTCGCGCTGGCCGCTGGGCGACATCGGCCACCACGACGTCTCCGACCACCGCTTCGAGCAGCGCGGCCTGCTGTACGTGCCGGTGAACTGGAACGGCACCACCGTGCACGCGATCGTGGCGCATTTCGGACTCGTGCATTCCAGCCGCATGCGCCAGGCGCAGCGGCTTGCGGAGTACATCGCCAAGGAGCTGCCGCACGACGAGCCGGTGCTCGTGGCCGGCGACTTCAACGACTGGGGCGAGCGCCTGGACGTGCCCATGGCCGCGGCCGGGCTTAGCCGCGCGCTGTCCAAGGACAAGCGCGTGCCAAAGCGGCCCACGTTCCCGTCGCGGCTGCCGGTGTTCTCGCTCGATCGCATCTACATGCGCGGCTTCCGCTGCGAAGGCACGATGGTGCCGCGCGGCGGCGGCTGGGCACGGATGTCCGACCACCTGCCCTATGTCGCCGAGCTTGAGCTAAATTGACGGCATGCGCGTTAGCGCCGCCGCCACCGCCGGCTTGCCGGCGCCTCTCGTCCTGACCTGATGGAGCACTCGATTCGCGCCAAGCGACAAGAGCGGGCCAAGGCGCGTGCCAACGCGCGCGCGCCCTGGAGCCTGGGCGTCAAACCGACGTTCGAGGGCGGCCATTCGATCCAGCTGCTGCGCGGCGGCGACGCATTGTTTCCCGCGATGGGCGCGGCGATCGCGCAGGCGCGCCACACGATCTGGCTGGCCACCTACATCTTCCACGACGACGCCGTGGCGCAGACGCTCGCGCTGCTGCTGGCCGAGGCCGCGCGCCGCGGCGTGCAGGTGCGCGTGGTGGTGGACGGCTTCGGTTCCAAGGCGACGCTGGCGACCCTGCGCGAGTGGCTGGTGCCCGCGGGCGTCGAGCTGGCCGTGTTCCGCCCCATCGATCGCTGGTGGAGCTATTTCCAGCCTGGCCAGGCGCGCCGGCTGCACCAGAAGCTGTGCGTGGTCGACGGCGAGGTGGCCTTCGTCGGCGGCATCAACCTGATCGCCGATCGCAACGACCTGCACCACGGCTGGAGCGACGCGCCGCGGCTCGATTTCGCGGTGCAGTTGTGCGGCACGGCGGTCGACGAGGTCGCGCAGTCGGTGCAGGCGATCTGGACGCGCGCGATGCTCGGGCGCGTCTGGCGCGACGAGCTCGCCAGCCTCGCGCGCAGCGCCGCGCCGATCGCGCGCGCGCGCCGGCTGGCCACGCGGCTGCGCATCGTGCGCCCGCGCCGGGCCGCGGCGGCTGCGCCGCAGCCGCCGGTCAGCCTGGCCTTCGTCGTGCGCGACAACCTGCGCCAGCGCCGCTCGATCGAGCGCGTCTACATGGAGGCGATCCAGCACGCGCGCCATCGCATCGATCTGGTCACGCCGTACTTCTACCCTGACCGCCATTTCCGCGTCGCGCTGGTCAAGGCGGCCGAGCGCGGCGTCAAGGTTCGGCTGCTGCTGCAGGGCAAGATCGACTACCGCATCGCCGGCGTCGCCGCGCGGGTGCTGTATGACGAGCTGCTGGCCAAGGGCGTGCAGATCTTCGAATACACCCCGGCGTATCTGCACGCGAAGATGGCCGTCGTCGACGACGAGTGGGCCACGCTGGGCAGCTCCAACATCGATCCGCTGTCGCTGCTGCTCAACCTGGAGGCCAACGTCGTCGTGTGCGATGCCCCGTTCGCCGCGCGCGTGGCCGGCGAGCTCGAGATCGCGATCGCGGCGTCGCGCGCCGTGATGGCGCCGCCCTATGCCAAGGGCTGGCTGGCGGTGCTGCGGCGCACGTTCGTCGCGATGGTCGCGCACTGGTTCCTGCGCATGGCCGGCATCAATGGACGGTATTGAGGCGGGCGCGGGCCATCGCCTCGCTCGGATCGGCACCGAACCGGTTGGCGCCGCGCATGCCGGGCATGCTGCCGTCGACCACCAGCAGGATGAGCGAACCGACGCCGGGCACGAAATGGATCAGCGCCCACCAGCCGGAGAAGTCGAAGTCGTGCTGGCGCTTGACCGACACGGCGATCAGCGGCCACAGGAACACGAGGTTGACGAGCTTGCCCGCGGTGTCGTCGTCGACGCGGGCGACGTCCAGCAGCCCGTTGACGACCACGCCCAGCAGCAGCAGCGACAACACGCCGTGCAGCCAGTAGGTGCGGCGCGGGATGCGGCCGCGCAGGCCCAGGTACAGCTGCACCAGCGACATCCGATGCCGGTCGACGCCCAGCGCCAGCGCGGTCAGCTCGTCCAGCGGCAGGCGGCCCGGACGCGCCGGTGCGCTGCTGGCTGGGGAAAAGGGCGGCTCCATGCGAGACAGTATTCCACGCGGGTCGTCCGCCGATGTGACGGTGCATGCCGCCGCGTGACGGACGCGGCCCCACCGTTGCTGGCGCGCCTCATTCGCGTGCGATACCGGGCAGGGCATGGCCACTGAACGGGTCGTTCGGTGCCCAGGCCCGCACGCCCGCTCCTGATTCCCGCCGCCTGCCCGGCCAGTCAATTCTTCACGCGCGACGGGCTCTTCGGGCACCGTTGTGGACGGTTCACGCCAAGGTGAACCCACAACAACATTTGAGCAAATGCTAAGCTAGCATGGCAATGTCACCAGGCGCCGACTTCGAGTGGCCGAGACGTACAAGGGGAGCACCGCAATTGACCAGGATCCTGGTAGTCGACGATCTCAAGGACATCACCGAGACGATGGGCCTGCTGTTCGAGACGCTCGGCCACGACACGCGGATCGCCGCCGACGGCCAGCAAGCGGTCGATGCCGCCATCGCATTCGAGCCCGACATCGTCTTCATGGACCTCGACATGCCCGTGCTCAACGGCTACGAAGCCGCGCGAGCCATTCGCAGCGCGCCGCTCGCGTGCCAGCCCTTCCTGATCGCGTTGACCGCGTCCACCGGCGTCGCCGTGGAAGTGGCCACGCGGGCCTGCGGCTTCGACTTCTACCTGCGCAAGCCGGCCGACACCAACGCGCTGCTGGCCGTGGTGGACGACCTGTCCGCGCGCACGCGCCAGCGTTCCTCATAACCATCCGCGTTTTTCGACAAAGGCGACGCTCGGATATCGATAGCCGTTTGGATTCGTTTTCGCAGCGTCGGGCTGTCCCTATCGTGACGGAACTGTTCACAACGCAACACCCGTCGCATGTCCATCGTCGCCCTCGCAGGCAGCCCGTCGGCGAATTCCCGTTCCACGTCCCTGCTGCGCCATGTGCTCGATCGCTTTGCCGAATCCGAGCCGCGCACCGAGATCGTGCTGCGCGACCTGCCGCCCGCGGCGCTGGTGCGCGCGGACTTCGACGATCCGGCGATCCGGCGCGCCCGTGAGCAGGTCGTCGCGGCGCGCCTGGTCGTCGTCGCCACGCCGATCTACAAGGCGTCGTACAGCGGACTGCTGAAGACCTTCCTGGACCTGCTGCCGCAGGATGCGCTGCGCGGCAAGACCGTGCTCGCGCTGGGCACCGGCGGCAGCACTGCGCACCTGCTGGCGCTGGACTACGCGCTCAGGCCGGTGCTGGCCGCGCTCGGCGCGCGCCACATCCTCGACTCGATCTACGCCGTCGACGCGCAATTGACGCCGCATGCCGTGCACGGCCACGTGGCGCACGACGACGTGGCGCAGCGCATCGCGCGCGCGCTCGCGGACGGCCCGCTGCCGCTGCGCGCTGCCGGCGATGCCGCCGCGGCCGCGCTGGCGCTTGCCGCCTGATTCCGAACAACGACCTGGAGGGTTCCACGATGACGCATTCACTTCACACGACGCGCCGCCATTGGCTGCGTGGCCTGTTCGCGCTGGCCGCGACGTTCGCCGCGTTCGGCGCGACCGCCGAACCCGCCAAGGAACTGCGCATCGGCTTCCAGAAGTCGGCCAGCCTGTTCGTGCTGGAAAAGGCGCAGGGCACGCTGGAAAAGCGCCTCGCGCCGCAGGGCGTCGCCGTCAAGTGGGTCGAGTTTCCCGCGGGCCCGCAACTGCTGGAAGGCTTGAACGTCGGCTCGATCGACGTCGGCTTCGTCGGCGAGGCGCCGCCCATCTTCGCGCAGGCTGCCGGTGCACGCTTCGTCTACGTCGGCAACGATCCCGCCGCGCCGCTGGCCGAGGCCATCGTCGTTCCCAGGGATTCGGCGCTGAAGTCGGTGGCCGAGCTCAAGGGCAAGCGCGTCGCGCTGAACAAGGGCTCGAACGTGCACTACCTGCTCGTCAAGCTGCTCGAGAAGAACAACCTCAAGTACTCGGACATCACGCCCGTGTTCCTGGCGCCCGCCGATGCGCGCGCGGCTTTCGAGAAGGGCTCGATCGATGCCTGGGCGATCTGGGATCCCTTCCTCTCGGCCGCCGAGAAGCAGGTCGGCGCGCGCCAGCTCGCCGACGGTGCCGGCGTGGTCAACGACTTCAACTACTACCTGGCGCAGACCGACTACGCGCAGGCCAATCCGCAGGTGATCCGGGCCCTGTTCGCCAACACGCAGGAGGCCGGGCGCTTCGTGCAGGCCGACATCCCGCGCGCCGCTGCACTGATTGCGCCGCTGCAGGGACTGGACGTCGCCGTGGTCGAGTCCAGCCTCAAGCGCTATCGCTTCGGCGTGGTGCCGCTGACGCCGGCCGTCGCCGCCGAGCAGCAGAAGATCGCTGACACCTTCTACGACCTCAAGCTGATCCCCAAGCCGATTCGCATCGTCGACGCCTTGCCGTCCACCGCCGCGGCCGCGACGGTCGCGGGCAAGTGAAGGGATCGCGCATGAGTTCGCCGACCCGCCGCCAGGCGCTCGTGGTGCTGGGCTCCGCGGCGCTGGCCACGCCCGCCGCGCGCGCCGATGCCGCCACGCTGCGCATCGGCTACCAGAAGTCCTCGGTCAACCTGATGGTGACGCGCCAGCGCAAGCTGATCGAGGCGCGGTTGCCCGGCATCGCGCTGAAGTGGGTCGAGTTCCCGGCCGGTCCGCAGATCCTCGAGGCCCTGTCGGTGGGCAGCCTGGACTTCGGCTTCACGGGCGACACGCCGCCCGTATTCGCGCAGGCCGCCGGCAAGGACATCTGGTACGTCGGCCTGGAGCCGCCCAAGCCGGCCAACTCCGCCATCCTGGTGCCCAGGGACTCGCCGATCCGCACGCTGGCCGACCTCAAGGGCAAGCGCGTCGGCTTCCAGAAGGGTTCCAGCGCGCATTACCTGGTCGTGCGCGCGCTCGACCAGGCCGGCCTGCAGTGGTCGGACATCACGCCGCTGTACCTCACGCCGTCGGACGCGCGCGCCGCGTTCGAGAGGCGCGCGCTCGATGCCTGGGGCATCTGGGATCCGTACTACGCGGCCGCCGAGATCGACGGCAGCGCGCGCGTGCTGAGCACCGGCCAGGGGCTGTCCAGCAACAACAGCTTCTACCTGGGCTCGAAGGCGCTCACGCAGCAGCCGGCGGTGATCAAGGCCTTGTTCGGCGCGCTCAGCCAGGCGGATGCGTGGACCAAGGCCAACCTGCCCGACACCGCCAAGTTCCTGTCCGAGGCCACCGGCGTGCCGCTGGCCGGCACGATCCGCTTCCTGGCGCGCCGCACGTCCGGCCCGGTGACCGTGCTCAAGCCGGCCGACATCGCCGACCAGCAGCGCGTGGCCGACGCGTTCAGCCGCATCGGCCTGATCCCCAAACCGTTGAAGGTGGCCGATGCCGTGTGGCAGCCCGGCGCTTCCTTCGCCTGACACCCAACTTGAGTGGACAACATGAAGATCCTCTGGTTCATCCCCACGCACGGCGACTCGCGCTACCTCGGCACCAGCCAGGGCGCGCGCATCGCCGACCTGAACTACTTCAAGCAGGTGGCGATCGCCGCCGACACGCTCGGCTACGAAGGCGTGCTGCTGCCCACCGGCCGTTCCTGCGAGGATTCGTGGATGGTCGCGGCCAGCCTGGTCGACGTCACCAAGCAGCTCAAGTTCCTCGTCGCGCTGCGCCCCGGCATCATCCAGCCGGTGCAGACGGCGCGCATGGCTGCCACGCTCGATCGTCTGTCGGGCGGCCGCGTGCTGGTCAACCTGGTGACGGGTGGCGACCCGGAGGAACTGGCGGGCGACGGCCTGTTCCTGAGCCACGAGGAACGCTACCAGGTGTCCGAGGAATTCGTCACGATCTGGCGCGAGGTGCTCACGCGCAGCCACGACGGCGAAGGCTTCAGCTTCGACGGCAAGCACCTGAAGGTGCAGGGCGCCAAGGTGCTCTATCCGCCCATCTCCAAGCCGTATCCGCCGATGTTCTTCGGCGGCTCGTCCGGCCCGGCGCACGACCTGTGCGCGGCCCAGATGGACACCTACCTGACCTGGGGCGAGCCGCCGGCGGTGGTCGCCGAGAAGATCCGCGACGTCGGCGGCCGCGCCGGGAAGCTGGGCCGCAAGCTGGAATTCGGCATCCGCCTGCACGTGATCGTGCGCGAGACCGAAGAGGAAGCCTGGGCAGCGGCCGGCAAGCTCATCTCGCACCTGGACGAGGACATCGTCGCCGCCGCGCAGAAGAAGTTCGCCGCGATGGACTCGATCGGCCAGCGCCGCATGGCCGAACTGCACGGCGGCAAGTTCGACAAGACCAACCCGCGCGCCGGCCTCGAGGTGTCGCCCAACCTGTGGGCCGGCGTCGGCCTGGTGCGCGGCGGTGCCGGCACGGCGCTGGTGGGCAACCCGCAGCAGGTCGCCGCGCGCATCCAGGAGTACGCGGATCTGGGCATGAACTACTTCATCATGTCCGGCTACCCGCACCTGGAAGAGGCCTACCGCTTCGCCGAACTGGTGTTCCCGCTGCTGCCGCTGGCCACGCGCGAGAAGCTGTCCACGGGCCCGGTGCTGACGGGCCCGTTCGGCGAGGTCGTCGCCAACCACATCGTGCCCAAGACGCGCGACCTGGCGCGCAGCGCGAGCTGAGGGCATGCGATGAAAGGCGCGCACATCCGCAGCCTCGTGCCCTGGCTCGTCCCGATCGCCGTGGTGGCAGGCTGGGAACTGGCATCGCGCATCGGCTGGCTGTCGTCGCGCATCCTGCCCGAGCCGTTCGCGGTGGCCGCCGCGTTCTGGAACCTGCTCAAGTCCGGCGAGCTTCTCAACGACGTGGCGATCAGCACCGGCCGCGCGCTCGCGGGCCTGGCCATCGGCGGCGGCCTCGGCCTTGCGCTGGGCCTGCTCACCGGCACCTTCAAGACCGCGGAGACGCTGCTGGACACCACGCTGCAGATGGTGCGCAACGTGCCGCCGCTGGCCTTGATCCCGCTCGTCATCCTGTGGTTCGGCATCGACGAGTCGGCCAAGCTGTTCCTGGTCGCGATCGGCGTGTTCTTCCCGATCTACCTCAATACGTATCACGGTATCCGCGCGGTCGATGCCGGCCTGATCGAGATGGCGCGCAGCTATGGCCTCAAGGGGTGGGCGCTCTACCGCGAGGTGATCCTGCCGGGGGCGCTGCCGTCGATCCTCGTTGGACTGCGCTTCTCGCTGGGCCTGATGTGGGTGCTGCTGATCGTTGCCGAGACGATCTCCGCGCAGTCGGGCATCGGCTACATGACGATGAACGCGCGCGAGTTCCTGCAGACCGACGTCGTGCTGGTGGGCGTGCTGCTGTACGCCTTGCTGGGCAAGCTGGCCGACCTCGTCGCGCGCGGCCTCGAACGGCGCTTCCTGCGCTGGAATCCGACCTACCTGGGCGCCGCCGCCTGATCCCGTGGAGACACCGCACATGCAACGTGACTGGATTGCGCCATCCGCCGCCGGGCTGGGCGTGCGGCTCCAGGCCTTGGGCAAGCGCTTTGGCGAACGCACCGTGCTCGATGCCGTGAACCTCGACGTCGCCCCCGGCGAGTTCGTCGCCATCGTCGGCCGCAGCGGCTGCGGCAAGAGCACGTTGCTGCGCCTGCTGGCCGGCCTGGAGACGCCGTCGTCGGGTGCGGTTCACCTGGGCGACGCCGCGTCCGCGGCGCAGCGCGACGACGTGCGCATGATGTTCCAGGAGGCGCGCCTGCTGCCGTGGCGCACGGTGCTGCAGAACGTGCAGTTGGGCCTGGATTCACGCGACGCTGCCGCGCGCGCGCGTGACGCGCTCGCGCACGTGGGCCTGGCCGATCGCGCCGGCGAGTGGCCGGCGGTGCTGTCGGGCGGACAGCGTCAACGCGTCGCGCTGGCGCGCGCGCTGGTGCATCGCCCGCGCCTGCTGCTGCTGGACGAACCGCTCGGAGCGCTGGACGCGCTGACGCGCATCGAGATGCAGCGCCTGATCGAGTCCGTGTGGCGCGAGCTGCGCTTCACCGCGGTGCTGGTGACGCACGACGTCGCCGAGGCCGTGGCGCTGGCCGATCGCGTGCTGCTGGTCGAGGATGGCAACGTGACGCTCGACGAGCCGGTTGCGCTCGCGCGGCCGCGCGCGCACGGCTCGGCCGCATTCGCCGAACTGGAAGGGCGCGTGCTGGCTCGCGTCCTCAAGGAGCCGCCGCCCGAGGCCGCGGAGGCGCCCAAGCCGCGGCTGGTGGCCTGAGGCCGGGCCCGGGCCTTCAGGCGACCGCGACCAGCGGCGCGATGTGCTCCGTCTGCGCCACCTGCACGAACTGCGTGATCTGCGCCGCCTGCGCGACGAAGGTGTGCTGCGTCTCGGCGTGGCTCTCGACGCGGCCGAAGCTCTCGGGCGAGGTGGGATGCGACACCGATTGCCGCATCGACACCGGCTCGTAGGAGTCGGTGCCCACGTGCAGCTCGTGCGTGCGGAAGTCGACCCGCGGATCCTTCTGCGGCCCGTGGCCGTCCGGCACCAGCGTCTGCTTCTGCGTGGTGACGCTGCGCTCGACCGGCAGGTATTGCACCGTCTGCTGCGGTTCCTCGACGGTGCGCGTGAGGGTCGTGCGGCGGTCGTCGCTGTCCTGGAGCCGGGCCTGTTCGGCGTCCTGCTCGCGCTGCTCGTCGCGCATCTGGGACATCTGCGCCTGCTGCGCGGCGCTGACGCTGCCCACCGAGCTGACGACCTTGGCGGTGAGCTGCGCGTACTCGGTCTGCAGCGTCTGGCGATCGGCCTCGCTGAGCGTGCCGTCGGCCGAGGCCATCGCGATGCTGCGCATCATGTTCAGCGCCGCGGGCAGGCTGTTCATCGCGCCGGCGACGGCCACCGTCGACAGGCTGGTCATCGGGTCGGGCACTTCGGTCGCGGCCTGCCGCGCCGCGGTCGCAGCGGCGGCCGCATTGGCCGTCTGGGTCTCGTTGGCGCTGGCCACCTGCAGTTGCTGACGGAACGCCGCGCGCGCCGACGCCTCGACAGTCGCCGCCTTCGCGGTGTTGGTGCTGTCTGACGAGAATGGCGTGGCGACGGTCGTGTTGGGCGTCAACATGGCGAGGTCCTTCGCGCGGCGTCCCGACATGGCGACGCACGCACTCATCTTGCCCGCGCCGCCTGGCCGCGCGAGAGTGCCTGGCACAAGCACAAGCACGGGCGCGCGAACGGCGACGCGAAGAAATGCCGGCGCTTTCCTCGGCTGCTCCAACGATCGCGTGATGACGTTTGGTGCTAGCCGGAGACGGCGCTTGTTCGGCTCTTCGGCCGCTTGCGCGCCGACTTGAGTCCACTCGCGAAAATATTTTCTAGATTCGAGCGCCGGCGACGCTGCATATGGCATTTCCTTCGTTGGCGCGCGCTGGCGCGGCTCGTACGCTGGCTCGCATGAACTCCCTGCATACGCCTTTCGATCGCGCCGGCCGCCGGGCCGCGCGCCCCCGGCTCGTGATCGTTCCCGGCCTGCGCGGCAGCGGGGCGGGGCACTGGCAGACGTGGCTGCAAGGCCAGATCGCCGACGCCGTGCGCGTGGAGCAGGACGACTGGGGCGCCCCCGACCTCGAGCGCTGGAGCGATCGCATCGCCGACACGCTGGGATCGCTGGGGCCGGGGCCGCACGTGATCGTCGCGCACAGCTTCGGCTGCCTGGCGAGCGTGCATCTCGCGGCGCGAAGGCCGATGCCCGACATCGCCCAGGTGCTGCTGGTCGCGCCGGCCGAGCCGGATCGCTTTGGCGTCGCGCAGGTGTTGCCGCAGTCGCGGCTCGCGGTGCCCAGCTGCATGGTGGCCAGCGACAACGACCCGTGGATGTCCGCCGCGCGCGCCCATGCCTGGGCGCTGCGCTGGGGCAGCAGCTGGATCAACCTGGGCAACGCCGGCCACATCAACGTCGACTCGGGCTACGGCCCGTTCCCGCTGGCGCGCGAATGGGCGGCCGGCGCGTTGAACCGGCTCGACCTGAAGCCCTGGCGCGTCGCGGCCTGAAGCGAGGACGACCGCACGCGTGCCGCGCTGGCCGCACGAAGCGACGCCGGACCGACGAGCTGTTCCCTGCCGGATGAGTTGGCGCTAGAGTCCGCCACTCGACCGCTGCAAATGCAGGAGCCTCGTGGGTACCGACAACAACCGCCGCATCCTTGATTCGCTCGAATCGGGCGTGCTCTGGTTCGACGAGGAACTGCAGATCGTCGACGCCAATCGCGCCGCGCGCGAGGTACTGGGCCTGGGTGCGGGACAACTCGGCGGGGACATCGACGAGCTCGGCTGGACTCCGTTCGACGAAAGCGGCGCGCCGATGCCGCTGCAACTGCGGCCGGCGTATCGCGCACTGCACGGCGACGGCCAGACGATCGCGGGCGTGGTGGTCGTGCGCACGCGGCACCGCGGCGAGCGCTGGCTGCGCGCGCGCGCGGCGCCGGTGGAAACGCTGGGCGAAGGACTGGGCCGGGGCGTCATCGTCTCGTTCACCGATTTCACCGACGAACGCGTCGCGACCCGGCAGGCGCTCGACAACGAGCAGCTTTTCCGCATGTTCGGCGACCACTCGCTGGACCTGATGTGGATCGTCGACCCGCGCACGCAAAAGCTCCTGTACATGAACTCGGCCTACGAGCGCATCTGGGGCCGGCCCGCGGCGCCGCTGTACGAGGACCTCTCGCACTGGCTCGATGGCGTCGATCCGGCCGATCGCCAGCGCGTCGCCGACGCCGCGCTGCACGCCGACGCGACGGGCCTGTACCAGACCGAATACCGCGTGAACCGGCCCGACGGGCGGGTCGTCTGGATCCGCGGCCGCGGCTTCCCGCTGTTCGACTCGAACGGCCGCATGCGCTACATGGCAGGCTTTGCCGAAGACATCACGCTGGCGCGCGCCAGCGAGGCGTTGGAGCGGGCGCATCGCGTCGCGCAGCAGCGCCTGGAGCGCATCGTGGCGACGGCGCCCGGCGCGGTGAATTCCTATCGCCAGCACCTGGACGGCCACGGCGAGTTCATCTTCGCGAGCCCGGCGATCGGCGACCTGCTGGGCCTCGATGCGAAGACACTCATCGAGCGCGGCGTCGACCTGCTGGACCTGGTGCACCCCGACGAGCGCGCCGCCGTCGCCGAGTCGCTGCGCGAGTCCGCCGAGCAGGGCAGCGCCTGGCTGGCCACTTTTCGCGTGCCGCACGGCACTGGCGGCGAGCGCTGTCTCGAGGCGCACTCGATGCCGGTGCGCGAGAGCGACGGCAGCATGGTCTGGCACGGCTTCCTGATCGACATCACCGAGCGCCAGCGCGCCGACCAGCAGATCCGCACGCTCAACGCCGAGCTGGAGCAGCGCGTGGCCGAACGCACCTCGGAGCTGGAGGCCAAGCACCGCGAGATGGAGGCGTTCACGTACTCGGTGTCGCACGACCTCAAGGCGCCGTTGCGCGGCATCGACGGCTACAGCCGGCTGCTGGAGTCCGACCACGCCGACAAGCTCGACGAGGAAGGGCGCTTCTTCGTTTCCATGATCCGCCAGGCCACGACCCACATGGGCGACCTGATCGACGACCTGCTGGCCTATTCGCGCATCGAGCGCGGCCGGCCCAGGCTGGGGCCGATCGCGCTGGCGCCGGTGGTCGCGACGGTGGTGGACGGCATGGCCGCCGAAATCGCCGCAGGCGCGATCGCGCTTGTCCAGGCTGTGGAGCCGGAACTCACAATGCTGGGCGAGCGCGAAGGGCTGGTGCTGGCGCTGCGCAACCTGCTGGACAACGCGATCAAGTTCACGGCGGGACGGCCATGCCGCGCGATCGAGATCGGCGCCAGGCGCTCGCAAGGCCATGCTTTGCTCTGGGTGCGCGACGACGGGCCGGGCTTCGACATGCGCTACCACGATCGCATCTTCGAGATCTTCCAGCGCCTGCATCGCGCCGAGGAGTTTCCGGGCACCGGCGTCGGCCTGGCGATCGTGCGCAAGGCAGTCGAGCGCATGCATGGGAAAGTCTGGGCCCATAGTGTCAAGGGCGAGGGCGCGACGTTCTGGATCCAGTTGCCTGCCGTCGAGCGAGCGGCGAACTTGTGACTTGATGGCAAAGCCTGCCCCAGCTTCCAGCAGGGTTGGTGCAAACGCCATGTAAAACACGTGGCGTTTCGCTATGCTGGTTGCATGGAAGACCGCCGTCCGATCCTGCTGGTCGAAGACAACCCGATGGATGTCGACCTGACGCAGCGCGCGTTCGCCAAGCGCCGCATCGTCAACACGCTGGAAGTGGCACGCGACGGCGAGGAAGCCCTGGGCTGGATCGCGCGCTGGGAAGCGGGGCATCCGCAGCCGGTGGTGATCCTGCTGGACCTGAAGCTGCCGCGCGTTAGCGGGCTCGAGGTGCTGCGCCAGCTGAAGGCGCACCCGGAATACTGCCGCATTCCCGTGGTGGTGCTGACCACCTCGCGCGAAGACGCCGACATGGCGTCGGCCTATGCGTTGGGGGTCAACTCCTACATCGTCAAGCCGGTGGAGTTCGAGAAGTTCATCGACGTCGCGGCGCAGATCGACCTGTACTGGTGCGTGCTGAACCAGCAGTCGATTTGAGTTCTTGACGCCATGAAAGTCCTGTACGTCGAAGACAACGAACAGGACGCCGACCTGACCTGCCGGCGCCTGGCCCGGCTCGCGCCCGAGATCGCCGTCGCCACCGTGCACACGCTGGCCGCCGCGCGCGCGCGCCTGGCCGCCGCGGAAACGGCGGGCGACCCGCCCGACGTGCTGCTGGTCGACGTTCGCCTGCCCGATGGCAACGGACTGGAGCTGCTGAGCGAGGTGCGCACGCGCGGATCGGCCATCGCGGTCGTCATGCTGACCGGCTCGGGCGACGAGGCCCTGGTGGTGACGGCGCTGCGCAGCGGCGCCGACGACTACGTCGTCAAGGCCGGCGCCTACATCGAACGGCTGCCGGCCACGTTGGCGGGCGCCGTCGCGAGCTTCCGGCAGGCCTCGACGCATCGCTCCAAGCCGATCCACGTGCTGTACGCGGAGCCGAGCGCCAGCGACGTCGACCTGCTGCGGCGCCACCTCGCGCGCTACGCGCCGCACGTTCGTGTCGAGGCCGTGCACACGGCGCAGGAAGCGCTGGCCCGGCTGCCGCCGAACGTGGACACCGGCCCCGACGTGCTGCTGCTCGATTTCAAGCTGCCCGGCATGAACGCGCTGGACGTGGTGCGCGAGGTGCGCCACGAGCGCGCGCTCGACCTGCCCGTCATCGTGATCACCGGCCATGGCGACGAGACCAGCGCCGCGCAGACGCTCAAGCTGGGCGCCACCGACTACCTCGTCAAGCAGGACGACCTGCTGCAGCGGCTGCCGGTGGCCATCGAGAACGCGTGGTACCACGCGCAGCTCGCGCGCGAACGGGGCGCGCTGCGCGAGAGCGAGGAGCGCTTTCGCCAGATGGCCGAGTCGATCGGCGACGTGTTCTGGCTCGGCGACACCGCGCGCCGGCGCGCGCTCTACCTGAGCCCGGCGTTCGAGCGCATCTTCTGCATGCCGGTGGCCGCCGTGTACTCGGACGCGCGCGCCTGGGTCGCGCACGTGCACGAGGACGACCGCGCGATGGTCCTGTCGTACATGGACAGCACCGAGGCGGTGGACTTCGAGATCGGCTTTCGCGTCTGCCCGCCGGACCGCGAGACCCGGTTCGTCGAGATGCGCGTCTATGTCGTGCATGACGGCCAAGGCCGGCTGGTGCGGCGCGCCGGCGTGATCCAGGACGTCACCGAGCGCAAGGCGCAGGAGGCGCGCATCGAGCACCTGGCCTACCACGACTCGCTGACCGGCCTGCCCAATCGCGCGATGCTGATGGATCGCCTCGGCCAGGCGTTGTCGCAGGCGCAGCGGCTCGGGCAGCAGGTGGCGGTGCTGTTCATGGACCTGGATCGCTTCAAGCTCGTCAACGACTCGCTGGGCCACCCGGCGGGCGACCAGTTGCTCAAGGAGATCGCGCGCCGCCTGCGTGCCACGCTGCGCGACAACGACACCGTCGCGCGCGTGGGCGGCGACGAGTTCCAGGTGGTCGTCTGCAACGTCGCGGGCTCGGTGGATGCCGCGCGCATCGCCGAGAAGCTGATGCGCAGCCTGGGCGAGCCGTTCATGCTCGAAGGCCAGGAGCTGCAGGTCACCGCCAGCCTCGGCGTGAGCCTGTTCCCGCGCGACGGCGCCAGCGGCGAGCTGCTGCTCAAGTACGCGGACATCGCGCTCTACGAAGCCAAGGGCGAGGGCCGCAACGCCTATCGCTTCTTCAGCCCCGAGATGAACGTGCAGGCGCACGGCCGGCTGCGGCTCGAGAACGACCTGCGGCGCGCGGTCGAACGCCACGAGCTGGAACTGCACTACCAGCCGCAGCTGGACCTGGCCACCGGCGAAGTCTGCGCCGTCGAAGCGCTGGTGCGCTGGCGCCATCCGGTGCGCGGCCTCGTGCCGCCCAACGCGTTCATCCCGATGGCCGAGGAGACGGGCCTCGTGCTGGGCATCGGCGAATGGGTGCTCAACGAGGCCTGCCGCCAGGTCGCGCAGTGGCAGCGCCAGGGGCTGGCCGACAACCTGTCGCCGCTGCGCGTGGCCGTCAACATCTCGGCGCGCCAGCTGCAGCGACCGGGGCTCGACGACGCGGTGCGGCGTGCGCTGTCGCTGAGCGGCCTGCCGGCCGCGTGCCTCGAGCTCGAGATCACCGAGAGCAGCGTGATGCTGGACCCGCTGCATGCACGCAGCGTGCTGGAGTCGCTGCGCGGGCTGGGTGTGTTGCTGTCGATCGACGACTTCGGCACCGGCTACTCGAGCCTGGCCTACCTCAAGCGGCTGCCGCTGGACCGGCTCAAGATCGACCGCTCGTTCATCGGCGGCATCCCCGCCGATTCCGATGACACCGCGATCGTCGAGACCATCATCGTGATGACCCACAAGCTGGGCCTGCGAGTGATCGCCGAGGGCGTGGAGACGCTGGAGCAGCGGCTGCAGCTGGTGCGCCAGGGTTGCGACGAGATGCAGGGCTTCCTGCTCGCGCAGCCGGTGCCGGCGCACGAGTTGCCGACGTTGCTCAAGACCTTGAAGGAGGCCGCGGCGGCGGCGCGCCGGATCGCGCCACCGTCCAACGACGCGGTGTAACGCCGGTCGCGCGACGCACCAGGGAACTTGCGCGACGATCCGCGGTCAGAATCCCTGGATCCCTACCAAGACTCTGCAGCCGACAACGCCCGATGCGCGTCGTCCGGCGCCTTCCCATCGACGATGAACATCTGGAACGTGCTGCTGCAGTGGTTCGAACCCGCGCCCGAGCATTCGGCCTGGAACTGGCGCCGCCCTTTGCATGGCGCGATCGTGGGGGCGCACGTGGCCTGGGACGCGCTGTTCGCCTTCGTGACGGAGGAAGCGCTGATCCGCGCCAGCTCGCTGGCCTTCACCTCGGTGCTGAGCCTCGTGCCGCTGCTGACCGTGGGACTGCGGGTGATGAACTTCTACGGCGTCTCCGCGGCGACGCGCGAACAGCTCGAATCGGTGCTGGCGCAGTACCTGCTGCCGGCGCAGAGCCGCGACGTCGTCAACCTCGTGCTCGAGGCGGCGTCCCAGGTCACTGCCAACATCGGCGTGCTCGGGCTGGCCGGCTTCTGCGTGTCGCTGGTGCTGCTCGCGCGCGAGCTCGAAGGCCACATCCAGAAGATCTGCTGCATCCGCGGCTCGTTCAGGAACAGCCTGCTGCACTACGGCGCCTTCCTCCTGCTCGCGCCCACCGGCGCGCTGCTGGCCTTCGGGCTGCTGCATCCGCTGTCGGCGCTGCTGGCGTGGATGCCGGGCGAGTTCTCGAGCGTCAACTACCCGTTCGTGCTCAGCGCGGCGGTGCTGATGGTGACGCTGCGCGCGTTCTCGGACTACACCCTGAGCTGGAAGGCCAGCGCATGCGGCGCGCTGGCCGCCGCCATCGCCGCATGGGGCTCATGGCAGGGTTGCGCGCTGTACTTCAGCCACTCCGTCTCGCTGTCGGCATACGGCGCGCTTGCCTGCATCCCGGCCTTCATGCTGTGGGTCTTCGTCGCGTGGTGCTGCGTGCTGTTCGGCGTGCAGGTGGCGGCCAAGGCGCAGCCGCGCTGCAGGCGGTGCTGAGTCCGCCGCAGCGCCGGGTCTCGTGCGGAGATGGGTACCATGCCGGGCTGCCGATGCCGCGTGCATCGACCCGCGTCCAAGACAAGAGGCCATCCTTGAACATCCATCTCGCACTCGCTCCGCTCATCGCGCTGATCGCCGGCATCCTGGTCCTCGTGATGCCCAAGCTGCTGAACTACATCGTCGCGATCTACCTCATCGCGGTCGGATTGATCGGCATCCTGGGCGTCCACCAGCTGCATCTGGGCTGAGCGCCCGCGCGCGACTCGTGTCCGCCTCAGTGGCCGTCGACCTCGTCGACGTCTTCTGGCGCGGAATGATGCTCGCCATGCGGCGCGGCCAGGCCACCGCCCATGCCGGCAGCGCCGCCGCCCGCACCGTCATTCGCACCGCCGCGACCGCCGCCGGAGCCGCTGGCAGCCGAGCCGCCCTTGTCGCGGCTTCCGAGCGAGCGCAGCGGACCCTGCTTCGGGATCACGAGCGACGCCGGGATCGGAGCCAGCTCCAGCACGTCGCGGATGAAGTCGCGCAGCGACGCGACCAGGTCCGCCGTCTCGACCGGACGTCCCGACGCCATCTCCTGCGCCGCATGCGCGGCCAGCCGCACCTGGTCGTCGGTGCCCAGCAGGATCACGTCGGACAGCGCCGCCTCGACCGCGTCGCGCACGCGGCGTGCGCGATCCGATCCGGTCGCGCCATCGGTGGCACCGGCCTGGCGCAGTTCGCGCATGTGGCGCGGATCGACCTGCAACTGCCCGGTGAACGATCCGCCCAGCGTCTTGTAGGCGGCGATCAGCGTCTTCAGGCGTTCGTTGATCTGCCGATTCTCGCGCTCGCGCCGCTGCTGCACGGTCTGCATCACCAGCAGCCGCACGCCGACGGCGATCACCGATACGAGCACCAGGCCCAGCAGGGTGGAGACCAGGGCCTGCCAGGAGCTGAAATCGAGGGCGCTGCGCATCCCTGCCGCGGGCAAGCACGATACCCGGCGTCCGTCGAAGGCGCTACTTGCGCCTCCAGGTCATGACGGTTCCCTCGGGGAGCGCGCCCGTCCAGGCGCCGTCCGCGGCCGGATGCAGCACGAGGCTGGCGCTGAGGCAGCCTTTGAGCACGCTGTTGCCATCGACATCTATCGTGACTTCGGTGTCGGACGCCGCCTTGACGATGGCCGGCAGCTGCTTGTTCATGCACGGGTCGTTCTTGGCGATGACGCCGCTGGCGTATGTCGTGAACGTTCCCTTGCCGTCAGCGAGCACGACGTCGGTGGAACTTCGGTTCAAGCCGTCGACATGGACGATCCACTTGCCATCGAAGGGCGAGGCCGCGAATGCCGCCGGAAGGGTGATCACGGCGAACGCCGCAATGAAGAACCTGCGCATGGATGCTCCCTGCTCGAAGAGATGCACGTCGAACCGCGGGCTCGCACCGCGGTTCGAAGGAATGACTCTAGCGCACGAAGCTGAACAGTGATCCCGATGTCGCGATTTCTGCCGGCCCTGCTGCCCTTGCGGTGCGCAGGCTCATCGCGCGGTGTAGCCGCGTCCGTCCATGCACGCGAGCGTCGCGCGCTGGAAGATGCTGGCGTCGTTCATCGCGTTGTGCTGCGTGGTCGCCCAGCGGTTGCAGGCCTGGCGATCGGCTTCGACCTGCGCGGCGCTCTGGCCGTTGCGCGGATAGAAGATCGGCTCGGGCGCCGCGGCCGGAGCCTGCGCCGGGGCGGGCGCAGCTGGCGTGGCCGGCACCGTGTAGACCGGTTGCGGATAGGGATAGTAGACCGGCGGGTTGACGACGACGTAGTTCGGCTGGTCGTAGTACAGCGGCGCCGCCAGGGCCAGTCCCAGGCCGACGCCCCACAGCGGATCCCAGCCCCAGCCGCGGTAGGCGACGCTGCCATGCCAGCCGCCGCCGTGCCAGCCAGGCGCGGCCTGCGCGCCGCTGCAGGCGAGCGCCAGTGCGCCGACGGCGATGGCCAGCGTGCGGCGGACCGCCCGCGACCGGGTTTGAACGTTGGTTGCACTCATGTCGAACTCCTTTCCGGAACGCGCGTCAGCGCGCATCCGGTGATTCTCTTCTTTCGGACGCCCGTGTCGAGCTTCGGGCGCTGCCTTTACTTGACGTTGACCTTGTTCAGACCCAGTCGTCGGCTACTGGTTCCCTGAAGCTTGCAAGCCACCTGCCCACGAGCGCGCGCGCAAGGGACGAAGCCCCGGGGCCGCGGCGCGGCTACCACGACGACCTGGCCGTACGACTCGGACGCTTGCACGTGGATCGGGCCATGGGCCGCGACGAATCTCACGGCCGGAACTGGCTTTCGAGCGTGTAGCGCGAGCCCGGATGCACCAGGCGCGCCAGCGTGACCGGCACGCCGCGGCTGACGGTGCCGCGTACCACGATCAGGCAAGGATCGGTGCGCGGGATGCCCAGCAGCCGAGCCTCCTGCGCGGTCGGCAGCGATGCCTCGATGGCGACCTTCGCTTCCCACAGCGGCGCGACGTCGAGCAGGTAGTGCGTGGGCGTCATCCGCGTGAAGTCGACGTCGAGGTAGCCGGGCGCGCTGGCGGGGTTCACATAGCGATCTTCGCACTGCAGCGCGACGCCTTGCTCGTGGTGCACGATCAGCGTGTGGAACACGGTGTCGCCGGGATTCAGGCCCAGGCGCTGCGCCAGCGCCGCCGGCGCGGCCTCGGCGCGTTTGAGGTGCACGCTGGCGTCGTGGCGGTGGCCGCGCCGGCGGATCTCTTCCTGGATGTCGTTGATCGTCAGCGTGGACGACACCCGGTTGAGCTGCGCCGCGAAGGTGCCGACGCCCTGCAGCCGCGTGATCAGCCCGGCGTCCTGCAGCTCGCGCAGCGCGCGATGGACCGTCATGCGGCTGACGCCGAACTGCGCCACCAGGTCGGCCTCGGACGGCATCTGCTCGCCGGGCGCCCAGCGGCCGGCCTCCAACGCGTCCTTCAGGTACTGCTTGACGCGCGCGTAGGGCGGCTGCGGCGTCGAGCGTGGCGGGGCCGCACCGTTGAGCGCAAACGCGGAGCCCGGGCCGGCATGGCGCATGTCGCGGCCGGCGCGCGGAGCATGTGCGGCGTGATGGATCGGTGTCGTGCGAAGGCGTGAACGGGTCGAGGAAGGCATGCAGTCATCCTACTTGCCCAAGGTTGTCTAGACAATTCGATGCGACGTGTATTGACGGCTTGCCGCAACAGGGGCGGCGCCGTTTTCCCGGCTGCGCGCGCCGTGTTCGCGAATCGCGCATGGCCTGTTCACGGGATGCGAGAACGGGCGCATGGCCGTTGCCTGGTGCAACGGCCGTGCACGGCTCGTTGGACAGCGTTACCCCGAGCCGGAATCGACGCAGGCGGTCGGGCAGGCCGTGCGGACCGCAGCTTTCAGGGCGTGCCGTTGCACCCGTGCTGGCGGAAGCCGGCCCGCGTGCCGAGCCGGTCGTAGTAGGCCTGCACATGCGCCAGTGCGGGCCGTTCGATGGTCGTCATGAGCCAGCGGTTCACCGACAGCCCCAGCCCGATGTCTGCCAGCGTGAATGCGGGACCTGCGGCGAAGCCGCCGGCCTGCGCCAGCTGGCGATCGAGAATGGCCATGTGCCGGTTCCACGCGGCCGTGCTCGCCTGCACGGCAGCCGGATCCTGGTGCGCGGGGCTCTTGCGGACCAGGCTCATGAACGCGTAGCGCCAGGCGTTGTTGAGGTCGCCGCCCTGCCAGTCCATCCATTGCTCGACGCGCGCCCGTGCCAGCACCTCGCGCGGCAGCAGGTCGTCGCGGCCATGCTTGCCGGCCAGGTAGCGGCAGATCGTGTTCGATTCCCACAGCACGGCATCGCCGTCGACGACCACCGGCACCAGCGCGTTCGGATTGAGCGCGACGAACTCGGGCGCCTGGGTATCGCGATAGCCGGCGCCCCACGGCTCGAGCTCGTACGGCAGCGCGAGCTCCTCGCACAGCCACAGCACCTTGCGCACGTTGATCGACATCGGCTTGCCCAGGATCCTCAGCATGGCTTCCTCCAAAGGTCTAGATGTTTCATGGATGTCCCGTTCTAAGATGACGACATGCCCCTTTCCGCCCTCGCGATGGTGATCGCCGCCGCCTTGCTGCATGCATTCTGGAACATCGTCGCCAAGAAGACCGAGGGCAACAGGCATTTCGTGCTGATGGGCTGCCTGCTGCTGATGCTGTTCTGGGCGCCGGCGGGCATCTGGTTCGGCTGGCACGACGTGCCGGACTGGGGCCGCAAGCAGTGGCTCTTCGTGGCGATGAGCGGCTTCGTGCACCTGGCGTACTTCAAGGTGCTGATCAAGGGCTATCGCGTGTCCGACCTGACCGTGGTGTACCCGGTCGCGCGCGGCACCGGCCCGCTGCTCAGCTCCCTGCTGGCCATCGGCGTGTTGGGCGAGGCGATGACCTGGCATGGCGCGCTGGGCGTGCTGTGCGTGTGCGTGGGCGTGTTCATCGTGGCCGGCGGCCCCGCGCTGCTGCGCGCCGCGCACGAGCCCGCGCAGCGCGCGCGCGTGGTGGCGGGCCTGCGCTGGGGCGCGGCCACCGGCGTGGTGATCGCAAGCTACACGGTGCTCGACAGCTACGCCGTCAAGCAACTGCTGATCGCGCCGATCCTGATCGACTACTTCGGCAACCTGGTGCGGCTGCCTTTCATGATGCCGGCGTCGCTGCGCGACCCGCACGGCTTCGTCGACGCGTGGCGGCGCTACAGGTGGCACGCCGTCGTCCTCGCGCTGGCGAGTCCGCTCGCCTACATCCTGGTGCTGTACGCGGTGCGGCTGGCGCCGGTGTCGCACGTGGCGCCGGCACGCGAGGTGTCGATGCTGTTCGCAGCGTTGATCGGCGGCAAACTGCTGGGCGAGGGCGACCGCGGGCAGCGGGTGCTGGCCGCGCTGCTGATGGCCGCGGGCGTCGCGCTGCTAGCCGTGTGAGCGCGGCGCCAGGCGCGGCAGCGTCATCGTCACGGTCGTGCCCGCGCCCTCGGGCGACACGATCTCGATGCGTCCGCCCAGGATGCCGTTGACCATGTTGCGCGCGATCGTCAGCCCCAGGCCGCTGCCGCCCTGCGCGATGCGGGTCGTGAAGAACGGTGCGAACACCTGCGGCAGCACGTCGGCGGGAATGCCCGCGCCGTTGTCGTGCACGGTGATGCGCACGGCGTCGTGGCCCGACGGCCAGACCCGGACCGAGATCGTGCCTTCGCTGGCCTGCGTGAAGCCGTGCAGGACGGCGTTCTCGATCAACTGATTGAGCACCTGCCCGATCGAACCGGGGAAGCTGTCGAGCATCAGTTCGGTCTCGCCCGTGACGATGATCTCGATCGGGTCGTGCCGGTGCGCGAGCCGCGTCAGCTCGACCACTTCGCGCACGGTGGCCAGCGCGTCGAAGCTGCGGCGATGGTCGCTCGTCTGGTCGACGGCGATCTGCTGGAACACGGCGATCACGCGCTGCGCCTGCGCCAGCCACTGGCCCAGCTGCTTGTGGCTTTCGTCGAGCGCGGCGACATACCCGGCGACCTGGCTGCGCCGGCGTTCGTCGGCCGGTCCGCGCGTCAGGTCGTCGGTGGGGCCGGACTGCAGGCGCCCGAGCGCCTGGACCTGCCCCGGCAGCGTCATCGTCACCATGTCGGCGTTGGCGAGCGAGGCCGAGATCTCGGCCGCCACGCCCTTGACGAGCGCGCCCAGTCCCGCCAGCTTCTCGGCCCGCACCAGCTCGTGCTGCGCCATGCCCAGTTGCTGCAGCGCGGTCGACAGCTCCTCGTTGCGCTGCTCGGCCTCGCGGGTGCGCTCGGCCACGCGCTGCTCCAGATGCTGGTTGAGCTCGCTCAACTCGTTGTCGCGATCGTGCAGCAGGTGCTGGGCCTCGATGAGCTGGTCGCGATCGCGCAGCTGCAGCGTCTGGCGCACCGCCGCCAGCACGATCACGACGACGGCGGCGGCCCCGCACATGAAGCGCGCGGTCGGCGACAGGCGCGCGACGGAATCCTGCAGCGTGACGGCGAAGGTCACGCCCACCACGACCACCAGCGGCAGCACGCGCAGCGCGCCTTCGTAGAAGCGGTCGATGCGCGGATCGGCCGCGGCCTGCGCGCGCCAGGAAGTGACCGCCAGGCCGCCCAGCAACGTGAACACCGCGAACGTCGCGTTGACGAGGCCGCCGTCCGCCAGCGCGTGCCTGAGCGTGAGCGCATTCCATTCCATCCACAGGCCGCCGTGCGCCGCGAGCATCGCGGTCAGCATCCACACGCTCCAGCCGCGGCTCACGCGCAGCAGCGCGATGAGCATCACGCCGACGCAGGCGCCGGCCAGCAGCAGCGTCGGATAGGCGACCATCACGCCCAGCGCCAGCGCGCTCATCGCGCCGCGTTCGGGCAGGTAGACCACCAGCGCCAGCGCGACGACGGCGATCGCCAGCGACAGCGTGTCCAGCGCGGCGGCCAGGCGCTGCGACTCGCTGACGCGGCCGCGCAGGTAGCCCATCATGCCGATCGCGCAGCACGGCGCCATCAGCATGAAGAACGGATCGGACGGCGCCGGGAACGGCTGCCAGGCCAGGAAGATCTGCAGGTCCCAGAGCACCTGCCCGGTCGCGTACGACGAGAAGCCGAGCGCAAACCAGCGGCGTGCAGTGGCCTCCGCGCGCAGGCCCTTGCGGCGCGCGTCGCGCACGCCGATCCAGGCGAGCCAGGCGGCGCCGATGTCGGCGACGGTCCAGTACAGGTTGTCGAACAAGCGTGTCCAGCTCGCCGGCGCGCCCAGCAGGGCGCCTCCGATCGACAGCGCCATCGCGGCGACCGTGATGAGCGCGGAGACCTCGAACACCGGCGCAGCGTCGGGCAGCAGACCCAGGCGCGACGGCCGCGCCGTCTCGGCCAGCAGCGCTTCCAGCAACGGCGCGCCTTGCGAGGCGTCGTCGTCGAAATCGCGCGCGGTGGGGAGATGGCGCTGATTCCGGGCGGCTGGGGAGATGGGCGCAGACGGCGCGGGCGCGGCCATGGCGTGAGGCAAGGAGGCCGGCGGCTCGCCGGACAGGGAGGTCTGCAACGATCTCGAGACTACCGCAACCGGCCGTCGGCGTCTCCGGGAGGAAAGACGCATGTGCGCAAAAATGCCTGACATGAACCTTGTCGAACCCGGTGCGTCCGGCGCCTCCGAATCCACGGGGCGCGCCCTGGCAGGCGTCGACTTCTCGAGCGCGCCGCGCCGCGCCAAGCCCATCGTCTGGGCCTGGGGGCGCTGGCAGCGCGCCGGCCTGCTGCGGCTGGAACGCTTCGAGGAGGACGCCTCGCTCGAGGCGTTCGCGCAGTCGCTGCAGCGCCCCGGGCCGTGGCTGGCAGCGTTCGACTTGCCGTTCGGACTGCCGCGCGAACTCGTCGCGACGCTCGGCTGGCCGACGGACTGGGCCGGCAGCATGACGCACTACGCGGGGCTGTCGCGCGAACGGATCGTCGAGACCTTCGCGGCCTTCTGCGACGCGCGACCCGCCGGGTCCAAGTTCGCGCATCGCGCTTGCGACGGCCCGGCCGGCAGCAGCCCGTCGATGAAGTGGGTCAACCCGCCGGTGGCCTTCATGCTGCATGCCGGCGTGCCGGCCCTGCGCGCGGCCGGCATCCATATGCCGGGCCTGCAGGCGGGCGACCCGGCGCGCGTCGCGCTGGAAGGCTATCCGGGCATGGTCGCGCGGGCGCTCATCGGACGGCGTTCGTACAAGAGCGACGCCAAGGCGCAGCAGACGGCCGAACGCCTGATCGCGCGCAAGGACCTGGTCGACGCGCTGGAGCAGGGCCGTTGGCGCGGGCTGCGGCTGAAGCTGACCCATGCGCAGCGCGACGAACTGGTGGCCGACCCGCAGGGCGACAAGCTGGATGCCGCGCTGTGCCTGCTGCTGGCAGGCTGGGCCGACACGCAGCCTGGCCACGGCATGCCGGCCGATGTCGATCCGCTGGAGGGCTGGATCGTCACGACGGATGGAGCGGCCGCAGTCATACCCGATGCTGTATCGAAGCCGCCTCCGGCGAAAGCGGCGAGGAAAACGCGGGCGCGGCGCTGAGCGTCAGCGCGCCGCGCCGCCGCGCGTGGCATCGATCGCGGCGTCGATGGCGTCCGTCAGGTCGACCAGGTCGTAGGGCTTGACCAGGTAGCGGAAGTAGCCCTGCTGCAGGCCCGACGACACCGCCGTGGGCATGGCCGACGCGCTCACCGCGATGACGGGGATGCCGGCGGTGGCCGGATCCTCGCGCAGGATGCGCATCGCCTCGCGGCCGCTCATCACCGGCATGTTGTTGTCCATCAGGATCACGTCGGGGCTGTGGCTGCGCGCCATGTCGACGCCGGCCTGGCCATCGGTGGCGGTCAGCACCCTGCAGTCGCTGCGCAGCGACAGCGCCTCGGTCAGCAGCGCGAGGTTGGCGCGGTTGTCGTCCACGCACAGGATGGTGGCAAGCTGCGGGTCGCCGCCGATCAGCTCGGCGGCCGTCGGCAGGCGTGTTTCCACCTTCGCGAGGTCGACGCGCGCGGGTTGCGCGCTGCGCAGGTCGATCCAGAACGTGCTGCCGGTGCCCGGAGTGCTGTGCACGCCGATCGTGCCGCCCATCAGCTCCACCAGCCGCTTGGTCAGCACCAGGCCGATGCCGCTGCCTTCGATGGTGGCGTCGCGGCCCAGTCGATTGAAGGGCTGGAACAGCGAGCGCAGCTGCTCGGGCGTCAGGCCGGCGCCGGTGTCCTGGATCGCGATGCGGATCCGGCCCTCGTCGCCGGTGGTGCAATCGACGATCACCGCGCCGTGCTCGCGGTTGTACTTCACGGCGTTCGACAACAGGTTCAGCAGCACCTGCTTCAGGCGCGTGCGGTCGGCGTTGACGCTCAGCGTCGTGTCCATCGGGAACACCAGCCGGATGCCGCGCTGCGCCGACGCGATGCGCGTGAGCGTGTGGCATTCCTCCAGCACTTCGCGCAGCTCCACCGGCTCCAGGCTGATCGACAGCTTGCCCGACTCGATCTGGGCCAGGTTCAGGATCTCGTTGATCAGCGTCAGCAGGTGGTGGCCGGCGTCGACGATGTGCTGGACGAAGCTGCGGTTGCGCTCGCTGGCCGCGGTCGGCGCGACGCTCGCGTCGTCGTGCCCCAGCAGCTGGCCAAAGCCGATGATCGCGTTGAGCGGCGTGCGCAGCTCGTGGCTCATGTTGGACAGGAACTCCGACTTCGCGCGGTTGGCGTTCTCGGCGTCGCGCGTGGCCGCCGACAGGTCGCGGTTCGACTCCTCCAGCTGCGCCGTGCGCTCCTGCACGCGGCGCTCGAGCTCTTCGTTCAGGCGCATCACCTCCTGCTGCGCCTGGCGGCGCTCGGCCACCTCGCGATCCTTGTCCTGCGCCGCAGACTCCTGTTCGGACTTGCGCCGCTCGATCTCGGCCAGCAGGCCGTTGAAGGCGTCCACCAGGTCGCCGACTTCGTCCTCGCCTACCTTGGTGGCGCGGCGCGACAGCACGCCGTTGCGCATCGCGTCCTGCGCGATGTCGGTCATCGCGGCGAGCGGACGCATGACGATCATCCGCAGCCACGACGATACCGCCCAGGTTGCCGCGCCCGCGACCAGCACGAGCGCGAGCGCCAGCGCGGTGTAGCTGGCGATGCGTTCGTCGAGCTCGTCGCGGGCGCGCAGCGTGACCGTGCCCAGGACGCGGCCCTGGTCGGCGATGACCGCGCGCACCTGGACCTCGCCCGAGTCACGCGCGCTGGCATCGCCGGCTGCGGCCGGCAGCGTGGCGGGCGGCGCTGGTTCCGTGCCGGCGCGCCAGCTGGCGAACAATCGGCCCTGGGCGTCGTAGATCGCCGCGCTGCGCAGTCGGGGCTGCAGGCGCAACGAAGCCAACGCGTCCTGCGCGCCGCGCGGGTCGGCGGCGGCCAGATCGTCCGCGCTCGCATGACCCAGCAGTTCGGCCTGGCTCTGCACGTCGGCGATCCAGCCGCGGTGCCAGGTCCTCAGGTCGTAGACGATCGTCGCGCCCAACCCCAGCACGAGGGCGACCAGCGTGGTGCCCAGGATGGCGATGCGCAGCTTGGTGCCGAGCGAACGACGATGCAGCATGATGGGCGAAGGCCTTCCAGGTGCAGGGGAAAACTCCCATGGTCCAGCTGAATGGCACGCGGCATACCCGGCGAGCGCATTCATGCCACATGTCACGTCGGAGTGCGAAGTTCGTCACGCGCTTCGGGTGCAGGCCGTGCATGGCGACGTTTTCAAGCATCGCGAGCAGCGCCCGGCCTGGCATCCGGAGCTCCGGCATCCTATCGCCGCCCGAGGTGGCGCGTGCAGTTTTTTCTGCATCGCGCTCGGCACGCTCGCGCCTACTTGCGCATCAGCGTGCTCTTGCCGAACAGGCTCTCGATCAGGTCGACGGCCAGGACGGCGGTCTGGTTGCGCACGTCCAGCGCCGGGTTGAGCTCCATCACGTCCAGCGAGGCCAGGCGGCCGGTGTCGGCGATCATCTCCATGCACAGCTGCGCCTCGCGATAGGTCGGGCCGCCGGGGATGACGGTGCCGACGCCGGGGGCGATCTGCGGGTCGAGGAAGTCGACGTCGAAGCTGACGTGCAGGTGCGTGTTGTCGTCCATGGTGGCCAGCGCCAGTTCCATGGCGTGGCGCATGCCCATCTCGTCGATGTAGCGCATGTCGAACACCTCCAGGCCCATCTCGTGGACGAACTTCTTCTCGCCCGCGTCGACGCTGCGGATGCCGATCTGGCGGATCCACTTCGGGCTGATCGCCGGCACCTGGCCGCCGATCTCGATCAGCTCGCGCGGGCCGTGGCCGCACAGGCAGGCCACCGGCATGCCGTGGATGTTGCCGCTGGGCGTGAGCACGTGGGTGTTGAAGTCGGCGTGCGCGTCCAGCCACAGGATGCGCAGCTTCCTGCCGGCATCGCGGCAGTGGCGCGCCACGGCGCTGATCGAGCCGATGCCCAGGCAGTGGTCGCCGCCCAGCAGGATGGGCAGGTGGCCCTGGCCCAGTTCCGCGTACACGGCGTCATGCACCGAGCGGTTCCAGGCCGCTACTTCGTGCAGGTGCCGAAAGCCCTCGACCGGCGGCAGCCAGGGATTGGCCGGGCCCGTGAGGTTGCCGCGATCGAATACCTCGATCCCGTGCGCCTGCAGCGTCGGCCCGATCTGCGCGACGCGCATCGCCTCGGGGCCCATGCTCGCACCGCGCGCACCGGCGCCGATATCGGTCGGCGCGCCGATCAGGGAAACCTTGGTCATGGCGTATTCTTCCCGGAGTGCAGGTGCGAATGATGCGGGAACGGAGCCCGCGCGCCGATCAATATTCGCCGAGCAGCGCGTTCGGCACGTCCTCGACGCCTTCGAATCCGCTGGCGCCCTTGAGCGCGGCCCAGCCTTCCTCGGCGGTCTCGACGAACTTGAACAGGTTCACGTCGTCGGGCGAGATCATGCCCGTCTCGATCAGCAGGTCGAAGTCGATCAGCCTTTTCCAGAAGTCGGCGCCGAACAGCAGGATGGGACGCGGCCGCGACTTGCCGGTCTGGATCAGCGTCATCACCTCGAACAGCTCGTCGAGCGTGCCGAAGCCGCCCGGGAAGCACGCGAGCGCGACGGCGCGCATCAGGAAGTGCATCTTGCGCAGCGCGAAGTAGTGGAACTGGAAGCACAGCTCCGGCGTGATGTACGGGTTGGGCTGCTGCTCGTGCGGCAGCACGATGTTCAGGCCGATGCTCTTGCCGCCGGATTCGAACGCGCCGCGATTGCCCGCCTCCATGATGCCGGGGCCGCCGCCAGTGACGACGTGGATCGGCGTGGGCAGGTGGCGCGTGCCCAGCGTGACCATCGCCGCGAAGCGGCGCGCCTCGCGGTAATGCCGGCTCATCGCCAGGGCGCTCTCGGCGCGCCGGATCGCCAGCGCGTCGCCGCCCTTGCGTGCCGCGTCCAGTGTGGCCTGCGCGGTCTCGGGAGGATGGATGCGCGCGCTGCCGAACAGCACGATGGTCGACTCGATGCCCAGCTTGGTCTGCACCATCTCGGGCTTCATCAGCTCGAGCTGCACGCGCACTGGCCGCAGTTCTTCCTGCAGCAGGAAGTCGAGGTCGGTGAAAGCGAGGTGGTAGGCGCTGCCGGGGCCGTCGTACAGCGATGGCGGCTTGGCCTTGGCGGCGTCTTCGCCGGCGCTGGGGAAATTGCGTGTCTTCGCGGAACGATGTTTCATGGAGGGCATGTTAGCCCCGCTCGTCGGGTGTCGTCCTCAACGATGCTTGCACACCGGGCATGCCGGGTCGCGCTGCACGCGGATCGTCGTCCAGCTCATGTCGCGCGCGTCCAGCATCTGCAGCCTGCCCGCCAGCGAGGTGCCGATGTCGGCGACCAGCTTCAGCGCCTCGGCGGCCTGCATCGAGCCGACGATGCCCACCAGCGGCGCGAACACGCCCATCGTCGCGCAGCGCACCTCGGGCGGCGCGCTGGCCGGCGGAAACACGCAGGCGTAGCAGGGCGCGTCGGGCTGGCGCGTGTCCCAGACCGACAGCTGCGCGTCGAACGCGATCGCCGCGCCGGCCACCAGCGGCACGGCCGCGGCGACGCAGGCGGCGTTGATGGCCTGGCGGGTCGCGAAGTTGTCGCTGCAGTCGAGCACGACGTCGGCCTGGGTCACCAGTTCGGCCAGCGCGGCGGCGTCGGCCCGGCGCGCAAGCGCGACCACGTCCAGGCCCGGCGCGATGGCCAGCACGGCCGCGCGCGCCGAATCGACCTTGCTCCGGCCGATACGGTCGTGGGTATGCGCGATCTGGCGCTGCAGGTTGGTCAGATCGACGGCGTCGTCATCGACCAGCGTGAGCCGTCCGATCCCCGCGCTGCCCAGGTACAGCGCCACCGGCGAGCCCAGGCCGCCCGCGCCGATCACCAAGGCGCGCGCGGCGCGGATGCGCTGCTGGCCTTCGATGCCCAGTTCGTCGAGCAGGATGTGGCGCGAATAGCGCAGCAGTTCGTCGTCGGTCATGTCTCGTCCGAAGACGGCAACGCCGGCCAAGCGCGCCAGGAGGCGCGCCACGGCCGGCGTCGGTGGAAGATCACTGGGTGGTGGTGTCTTCTGCTTTTCGCTCGGTCGCCGTCTTGCTGACCATCACCGGTTGGCCGCGCAGGCGGTTCAGCGCCTGGTTCAGCTGGAAGTCTTCCGGCGAGCCGAATTCGGGCAGCGGCTTGAGCGGCTTGTTGTTGTTCTTGGCCAGTTCGGCCTCGAGCTTGGCGCGCTCTTCGCCGCGCTGCTTCTCGAGCTCGGCGTCCTTGGTCTCGTCGCCGTTGACCAGGTGCTTGTCGAGGTCGGCCTCGCGCGTGCGCAGCGCCGAGTAGAGGTTGCCTTCGGCGGTCTCGTCGAGCCACACCTCGGGCACGATGCCCTTGGCCTGGATCGAGCGTCCGCTGGGTGTGTAGTAGCGCGCGGTGGTGATCTTGACGGCGGTATCGCCAGGCAGCTGCATCACGGTCTGCACCGAACCCTTGCCGAAGGACTGCGCGCCCATCAGCGTGCCGCGGTGATAGTCCTGCAGCGCGCCGGCGACGATCTCGCTGGCCGAAGCCGAGCCTTCGTTGATCAGCACCACCAGCGGCACCGTCTTGAGCACGGCCGGCAGGTGCTTGAGCGGGTCGCTGCCGCCGCGGCGCAGGTAGTCGTCCGGCGTGGCCTTGAAGGTCTGCTTCGATTCGCTGATCTGGCCGTTGGTCTTGACCACCACCGACTCGGCCGGCAGGAACGCCGACGCGATGCCGACCGCGCCTTCGAGCAGGCCGCCCGGGTCGTTGCGCAGGTCCAGCACGAAGCCCTTGATCTTCGGGTCCTTCTTGTACAGGTCCTCGACCTTCGCGGAGAAGTCCTCGACCGTGCGGTCCTGGAACTGGTTGATGCGCACCCAGGCGTAGCCGTCGATGTCCTTGGCCTTGACGCTCTGCACGTGGATTTCCTCGCGCGTGATCGTCACCGGGAAGGTGCGGCTGTCGTCCTTGCGGAAGATGGTCAGCACGACCTTGGAGCCCGGGTCGCCGCGCATCTTCTTGACCGCCTGGTCCATCGTCAGGCCCTTGACCTGCGTATCGTCGATGCGGGTGATGAGGTCGTTGGGCTTCAGGCCGGCGCGGAACGCGGGCGAGCCTTCGATCGGCGAGACGATCTTGACCAGGCCGTCCTCCATGCCGATCTCGATGCCGACGCCGACGAAACGGCCAGAGGTGCCTTCGCGGAATTCCTTGTACGACTTCTTGTCGAAGTACTGCGAGTGCGGATCCAGGCCGGCCACCATGCCGGTGATCGCGTCGGAGATCAGCTTTTTCTCGTCGACCGGCTCGACGTAGTCGGCCTTGATGCGCTCGAACACGTCGGTCAGGCGCTGGATGTCTTCCAGGGGCAGCGAGGCGAGCGAGTTGCGCGCGGTGGCCTGCAGCTGCATCGTCGTCAATGCGCCGGCGACCGCGCCGAGGGCCAGCAGCCCTGCAACCTTGAATTTCGAACCCATGTCTGTCTTCGCCCCGATTCCGTAGAACGCCGCACCGGCGTCGTCACCATTGGCGACGTCGTACGGCCGAGAGTATAGAACTGCCGCTCCTGTAGAGCGTGTCCTCACATGCCTGAAAACTGTGCGAATGCGTGTCCTCGCAGCGGCCGCGGACCGCATCCGATCGTCTGCCGCGACCCATGCCCTTGCTACACTGGCGCGCTGCGCGGCTGTAGCTCAGTGGATAGAGCATCTCCCTCCTAAGGAGAGGGTCGCAGGTTCGATTCCTGCCAGCCGCACCATCCCGACATGTTGTCGGCATCGCCCTGCTGGGACTGGCTTGCTGGTGCCGAGTTCCGCCGCAAACGATGCGAATTGACCTGACAGCCGAGTGGGGCGACGGGTCTTTTCATCAGGCAGGAATCTTGTGCGTCTGTCGAACAAGTCAGGTCGACAGGTCTGCATCGCCCTGACTCCTGAAGAAGTGTGCGTGCGCTCACTTTATTGACATTTGTCCACTGGCAGGGGCATGCAAACGGTACAATTGGCTTTGAAATCGCTGGGTTGGCGCGGTGTTCCTGGCGACTTTTCCAGGGCTTCAACTTGTCCACAATTGATGCACTCGGTCCTGTGTATAACTTGTGGATGAATTTTCATGTTGGCGACGTGCAACGCCACAAAAACCCAGCAAAGACGCGGTTTCCACCGGGGTGCTTTTGGCTACAATGAAAGCCCAACAAGCAGTTGCCATACGATTTTGTTGGAAGGCGCGTCTCTTTTTGGACGTGCCTTTTTTTTAGTCTCGACGCCGGGCGCAACACATCTTTCCGCGCCCCTCGCAGCATCCCCGGCCGCGAGTCCGCGCCGACACGGCAAGCGCGCCCAAGCATCTTGCGCCTGACCGTTCGAACGACCCTCATGGATCACATCAGAAACTTCTCGATCATTGCCCACATCGACCACGGCAAGAGCACGCTGGCCGACCGGATCATCCAACGCTGCGGCGGCCTGTCCGACCGCGAGATGGACGCCCAGGTCCTCGATTCGATGGACATCGAGCGCGAGCGCGGCATCACGATCAAGGCGCAGACGGCGGCGCTGGAATACGTGGCCAAAGACGGCAAGACCTACAACCTGAACCTGATCGACACGCCGGGGCACGTCGACTTCTCGTACGAAGTCAGCCGCTCGTTGTCGGCCTGTGAAGGCGCGTTGCTGGTGGTCGATGCCAGCCAGGGCGTCGAGGCACAGACGGTTGCCAATTGCTACACCGCGCTCGAGCTGGGCGTCGAGGTGGTGCCGGTGCTGAACAAGATGGACCTGCCCAACGCCGATCCGGACAACGCGAAAAAGGAGATCGAGGACGTCATCGGCATCGACGCTGCCGACGCGATCCCGTGCTCGGCCAAGACCGGCATGGGCATCGACGAGATCCTCGAGGCGGCCATCGCGCGCATGCCGCCGCCCAAGGGCGACCCGGACGCGCCGCCGCGCGCGATGATCATCGACAGCTGGTTCGACAACTACGTCGGCGTCGTCATGCTGGTGCGCGTGGTCGACGGCGTGCTGCGCAAGAACGAGCGCATGCGCATGATGGCCAGCAACGCCGTCTATCCGATCGAGCAGATGGGCGTGTTCACGCCGAAGTCGCTGGCGCGCGAGCAGCTCAAGGCCGGCGAGGTGGGCTTCATCATCGGCGGCATCAAGGAGCTGCAGGCCGCCAAGGTCGGCGACACCGTCACGCTGGAAAAGAAGCTGCCGAACAACGCCGGCCCGGCCACGGAGCCGCTGCCCGGCTTCAAGGAGATCCAGCCGCAGGTGTTCGCCGGGCTGTACCCGACGGAAGCCAGCGAGTACGACCAGCTGCGCGACGCGCTGGAAAAGCTCAAGCTCAACGACAGCTCGCTGCACTACGAGCCGGAAGTGAGCCAGGCGCTGGGCTTCGGCTTTCGCTGCGGCTTCCTGGGCCTGCTGCACATGGAGATCGTGCAGGAGCGCCTGGAGCGCGAGTTCGACCAGGACCTGATCACCACCGCGCCCAGCGTCGTCTACGAGGTCGAGTTGAACGACGGCACCGTGCTGCTGGTCGAGAATCCGTCCAAGATGCCCGACGTCGGCCGCATCAGGGAGATCCGCGAGCCCATCGTCACCGTGCACCTGTACATGCCGCAGGACTACGTCGGCACCGTGATGACGCTGGCCGTGCAGAAGCGCGGCGTGCAGCTGAACATGGCCTACCACGGCCGCCAGGTGATGCTCACCTACGAGATCCCGCTCGCGGAGATCGTGCTGGACTTCTTCGACAAGCTCAAGAGCATCTCGCGCGGCTACGCGTCGATGGACTACGAGTTCAAGGAATACCGCGCATCCGATGTCGTCAAGGTCGACCTGCTGATCAACGGCGACCGCATCGACGCGCTGTCCATCATCGTGCACCGCGCGCAGAGCCAGTTCCGCGGACGGGCTGTCGCAGCCAAGATGCGCGAACAGATTCCGCGCCAGCAATACGACGTCGCGATCCAGGCCGCGATCGGCGCCAACATCATCTCGCGCGAGAACATCAAGGCCCTGCGCAAGAACGTGCTGGCAAAATGCTATGGCGGGGATGTTTCCCGCAAGAAGAAGCTGCTCGAAAAACAAAAGGCAGGCAAGAAGCGCATGAAGCAGATCGGCTCCGTCGAAGTGCCTCAGGAAGCGTTCCTGGCCATCCTCCAAGTGGACGATTGAACTGATGAGTGCATTGACCGGCGCGCTTTACGCGGCCTTGGTGATCTATCTCGGTGGTTGGCTGATGGACAAGTGGATCGGCAACTTTGCGTTGCTGCTGCTGCTCCTGACGCTGGTCACCTTCGCCTACTGGCTGGCCGAACGCCTGTACTTCGCGCCCCGGCGCCGCCAGGCCGCGGCGCTGTACGAGAGCCAGGACGTCGCGCACCGCGCCGAACTGGCGCGCCAGGGCATCAAGGTGGACGGCGACAGCGAGGACGTCAAGGGCCGCCTGCTGCAGCAGCCGTGGTGGCTGGACTGGACGGCGGGCCTGTTCCCGGTCATCGCCGTCGTGTTCGTGCTGCGCAGCTTCCTGTTCGAGCCGTTCAAGATCCCGTCGGGCTCGATGATCCCGACGCTGCAGGTCGGCGACCTGATCCTGGTCAACAAGTTCCACTACGGCATCCGGCTGCCGGTGATCAACAAGAAGATCATCGCCAACCATGATCCCGCGCGTGGCGACGTGATGGTGTTCCACTATCCGATGGATCCGCGGGTCGACTACATCAAGCGCGTCGTCGGCCTGCCCGGCGACACCGTGTCGTACCTGAACAAGCAGCTCAAGATCAACGGCCAGCCGATCCCGACCAGGCCCGAGCCCGACTACTACGTGGACGAGCGCCGCCAGTACGAGCAGGCCTTCGAGGAAGACCTGCTGGGGGTCAAGCACCAGATCCTGACCAAGGCCGACCAGCCGCCGGGCGTGACGCCGTTCAACGGCTTCCCGTTCAAGGACAACTGCCAGTACAGTGCCGAAGGCGTGGTCTGCAAGGTTCCCCCCAACAGCTACTTCATGATGGGCGACCATCGCGACGACTCGCAGGATTCCCGCTACTGGGGCTTCGTGCCTGACGAGAACATCGTGGGACGCGCCTTCTTCGTCTGGATGAATTTCGGCGACCTGAGTCGCATCGGCTCGTTCCATTGATCCGGCACCGGCGCGATGCCGGTGCCCAGAACCAAGGGCTCATTCCATGATCCAGTCCCGTCGACCCTCCCGCCAGCGCGGCGCGTCCCTGATCAGCCTGCTGATGCTGGCGATCGTCGTCGGCTTCTTCATGCTGATCGGCGCCCGCGTGTTCCCGGCCGTCAACGAGTACCTGACGATCCGCCAGGCGGTCACCAAGATCATGCGGGCCAATCCGGCCAGCGCGGACGACATCCGCAATTCGTTCGAGAAGACCGTCGAGGTCGAATACTCGATCCACACGATCAGCGCGGCCGATCTCAACATCCAGGTGCTGGGTGACACCGGCGCCATCCGCACTTCGTTCGCATACAACGCGCAGGTCGAGATCTTCGATCCGGTCTACCTGCTGTTCAAGTTCTCCGGCTCGGCCACGTCCGGCGGAGCCAAAGGTCCCTGACATGCCACTCGGCGCGCCGTCCGCGCCCGCCCGCGGGGCGGTGCTGGTCGAGCAACGGCTCGGCTACCAGTTCGTCGAGCGCGCGTTGTTCGAGCGCGCCCTGACGCACCGCAGCTTCGGCGCGGACCACAACGAACGCCTCGAGTTCCTCGGCGACGCGGTGCTGAACCTGGCCGTCTCGCGGCTGCTGTTCGACCGCTTCTCCGGCTCGGACGAAGGCGACCTCACGCGCGTGCGTGCACACCTCGTGCGCGAGGACAGCCTGCACAAGGTCGCGCTCGTGCTGGGGCTGCCGGACGCGCTGAAGCTGTCGGAAGGCGAGGCGCGCGGCGGCGGCGCGGCGCGGCCGTCCATCCTGGCCGATGCCGTCGAGGCCTTGATCGGCGCGGTCAGCATCGACGGCGGCTTCGAGGCGGCGCAGGCGCTGGTCAAGCGCCTGTTCGGCGAGACCATCATGTCGACGACCACCGACAACTGGCGCAAGGATGCCAAGACCGAACTGCAGGAATGGCTGCAGGCCCGGCACGTGCCGGTGCCGGCCTATCGCATCGCGGCCACCCGCGGCCAGGCGCATGCGCAGACCTTCGAGGTCGAGTGCGACGTCCCGGCTTTGAAATGGCGTGCCACCGGCGTGGGCAAGTCGCGCCGCGCCGCGGAGCAGGCGTCCGCGCAGCAACTGCTCGATCGAATCAACGCGGGCGAGCTCGACGTGCCGACCCGCAAAGGAAACCCTGGTGCCTGAAATCAAGCCTCCCCATGACTCGTCCGACGAGCTTTCGGACGACGAGTCGCCGCAGGGCGAGGACGCCGGCGACGAGCTGGAGGATTTCGCGGACGACGGCCAGACCAACGAGACGCCGCTGAGCGAGGCCGCCATCGCCGCGATGCTGTCGGCCGCCGTGGACGAGAACGGCGAGAAGAAACGCTGCGGCCTGGTGGCGATCGTCGGCCGTCCCAACGTGGGCAAGTCCACGCTGCTGAACGCGCTGGTCGGCCAGAAGATCAGCATCACGTCCAACAAGGCGCAGACCACGCGCCACCGCATCACCGGCGTGCGCAGCGACGGGCCGTCCCAGTTCGTGTTCGTCGACACGCCCGGCTACCAGACCAAGCATTCGGCGGCGCTCAACAAGTCGCTGAACAAGACGGTGGTGTCGGTTCTGACGGACGTGGACATCGTGCTGTTCATGGTCGAGGCCGGAAAGTTCGGCGCGGACGACGCCAAGGCGCTGCAGCTGATGCCCCGGGGCAAGCCGGTGATCCTGATCCCGAACAAGCTCGACCAGGTGCAGCGCCGCAGCGACCTGCTGCCGTGGCTGAAGTCGATGCAGGACAAGTTCGCGTTCGCCGAGTTCTTCCCGATGTCGGCCTATTCCACCGGCGACATCGACCGCCTGCTGGGCGTGCTGCGGCCCTATCTGCCCGAGCAGCCGTGGTTCTACGACGCCCAGATGCTCACCGACCGCAGCGAGCGCTTCCTGGTCAGCGAGGTCATCCGCGAGAAGCTGTTCCGCCTGACCGGCGACGAGCTGCCGTACAACGTGACGGTGGTGATCGACCAGTTCGTCGAGGAAGGCGCGATGCGCCGCATCGCCGCCACCATCATCGTCGAGCGCGATGCGCACAAGGGCATGGTGATCGGCGCCAAGGGCCTGCAGTTGAAGCGCATCGCGTCGGAGTCGCGCCAGGAGCTCGAGCGCTTGCTCGAGGCCAAGGTGTTCCTCGAGGTGTGGGTGAAGGTGCGCAGCGGCTGGGCCGATTCCGAGGAACATCTGCGGTCCTACGGCTACGAGTAACGTGGCAACGGCTCGCCGCGTCACCGCGCCCCTGGATGCCTACGTGCTCCATCGCTACGACTGGAGCGAGACGAGCCTGATCCTCGACCTGTTCACGCGTGGCAAGGGCCGCATCGCCGTGGCCGCCAAGGGTGCGAAGCGGCCGTATTCGCAGCTGCGCAGCGTGCTGTTGCCGTTCCAGCGCATCGCCGCGACCATCGGCAAGCAGGCGGAGGACGCGCAGGCCGACGTCGTCACGCTGCGCGGCGCCGAATGGGCCGGGGTCGACGCCACGCCCGTGCTGCCGCCGGCGCGCCTGTTCGCCGGCTTCTACCTCAACGAGCTGCTGATGAAGCTGCTGGCACGCGGCGACGCGCATTCGGCACTGTTCGACGCCTACGCGGCCACGCTGCGCAGCCTGGCCAGCGCGGACGACTTTGCCGAGCAGATCGGCCTGCGCGCGTTCGAGCTGGTGCTGCTCAAGGCGATCGGCCTGCTGCCCGAGCTCGACCGCGTCACCGCCACGCAGCGCGCGCTGGAGCCCGACGCGCTCTACCAGCTGCACGGCGACCGCGGCGTCGTCGATGCCGACCCGCAGCTGCCCGCCGCGCCGCTGCCGGGCGCCGACCTGCTGGAGATCGACGCCGCGCTGCGCGACGACAACCTCGGCGCGCTGCACGTGGCCTGCGCGACCAGGCTCGATCGCCTCAAGCCGGTGCTCCGCGCGCTGGTTCACTATCATCTCGGTTCGCCGATGCTGCGCACCCGGGACGTCATGCGCGACGCCCGTCAGCTGATCAGCAGTCGTTGAGAGGACGCCTTCCGCCATGAATCCGCTCGTCGCCCCCGAACAGATCGCCCGCGCGCAGCGCTGCGCGCTGTCGGTCAACGTCAACAAGGTGGCCCACCTGCGCAACACGCGCCACCTGGGCATCCCCAGCGTCGCGCGCGCGGCCACGCTGTGCCTGCAGGCGGGCGCGCAAGGCATCACGGTGCATCCGCGGCCGGACGAGCGCCACATCCGCGCGACCGACGTGCACGAGCTGCACGCGCTGCTGCAGGCCTGGCCCGAGGCAGAGTACAACATCGAGGGCAACCCGTTCCAGAACCTGATGGGCTTCATCCGCGAGGTGCGGCCGCACCAGGCCACGTTCGTGCCCGACGGGGAAGACCAGTTCACCTCCGACCACGGCTGGGATCTGGGCAAGGACGCCGATCGCCTGCGCCCGTTGATCGCCGAGTGCCGCGCGCTGGGCGTGCGCGTGAGCCTGTTCATGGATCCGGTGCCCGCGGCGATGGCACAGGTGCGCGCCGTCGGCGCCGATCGCATCGAGCTGTACACCGAGACGTATGCCAGCGCCTTCGGCACGCCACGGCAGACGGAGGTGCTCGCGGCCTTCGCGCGCACGGCCGAGGCCGCGCTCGCGCTGGGCCTGGGCGTCAACGCCGGTCACGACCTGAGCCTGGCCAACCTGACCGAGTTCATCCGTGTCGTGCCCGGCGTCGACGAGGTCTCGATCGGCCACGCGCTGGTCGCCGACGCGCTCGAGTTCGGCCTGGAGGGCACCGTGCGGCGCTACCTGCGTGCGATCGTCGACGCGGAGATCCCGCGATGATCTACGGCATCGGCGCCGACCTGTGCGACGTGCGCCGCATCACGGCCACGCTGGCGCGCAAGGGCGACCGCTTCGCCGAGAAGGTGCTGGGCCCTGACGAGCTCAAGGTGTTCCACGCGCGGCGCGCGAAGGTCGAGGGCCGCGGCATCCGCTTCCTGGCCACGCGCTTCTCCGCCAAGGAGGCCTTCTCCAAGGCCGTGGGCATGGGGCTGCACATGCCGATGACCTGGCGCAGCTGCGAGATCCTCAACGAGCGCTCGGGCAAGCCGTTCATCCGCCTGCACGGCGAGCTGGCTGCATGGTTCGCGGAACGCCGGTTGCTGGCACACGTGACCGTCACCGACGAGACCGACTACGTGGCCACCTTCGTGGTGGTCGAGACCCTGCCGTCGCCCGACGCCGGCGCCCTCACAGCAAACTGAAAAACGCATGGCCATCAAGACCAAGAAGCCCGGCAAGTCCAGGAAGCTTTCCGGAGAGGCGCGCATCGTCGCCCAGTTCCGCGAGCCGCAGGACGCCACCGCGCTCGCCGCCGCCGATGCGCGCTACGCGGAGCACGCGCCCATCGTGCTGGACGTCGCCGGCACCGCGCTCACCGCCGACGACCGCCGCCGCCTCGCGCATCCGCTGACCGGCGGCGCGATCCTGTTCGGCCGCAACTGGGTCGATCGCCGGCAGGTGACCGAGCTGGTGGCCGAGATGAAGTCGATCCGGCCCGACCTGCTGGTGTGCGTCGACCACGAAGGCGGCCGCGTGCAGCGCTTCCGCACCGACGGCTTCACGCACTTGCCGGCGATGGACGTCTACGGCAAGCGCTGGATGGACGACGGCGCCGGTGCCGCGGGCGACGGCGCGATGGCCGCCACCGATGCCGCCACCGCGGCCGGCTTCGTGATGGCCGCCGAGCTGCGTTCCTGCGGCGTCGACTTGAGCTTCGCGCCGGTGCTGGACCTGCACTTCGGCCACAGCGCCGTCATCGGCGACCGCTCGTTCCACCGCGACGCGCGCATCGTCACCTTGTTGGCCAAGAGCCTGATGCTGGGCATGCGCCAGGCCGGCATGGCCAACTGCGGCAAGCACTTCCCCGGCCACGGCCACGTCGCGGCCGACAGCCACGTCGACGTGCCGGTAGACCCGCGCCCGCTCGCCCAGATCCTGGCCGACGACGCGCGGCCCTACGAATGGCTGTCGACCTCGCTGGCCAGCGTGATGCCGGCCCACGTCGTCTATCCCGACGTCGACGACAAGCCTGCAGGCTTCTCGGGCACCTGGCTGCAGGAGGTACTGCGCGCACGCCTGGGCTTCACCGGCGCGATCTTCAGCGACGACCTGAGCATGGCCGGCGCGCGCACGCTGGCCGGCCGCATGCTGGGCTACACCGAGGCGGCGCTGCTGGCGATGCGCGCCGGCTGCGACCTGGTGCTGCTGTGCAACCAGAGCGTGGGCAAGGGCGAGCCCCTCGACGAGCTGCTCGACGGCTTGGCCAAGGCGCGTTCGGACGGCCTCTGGGAACCCGACGGCGGCGCCGAACGACGCCGCCTGGACCTGCTGCCGCAGACCGAGCCGTTGCCCTGGGACGAGCTGATGCGTGACCCGGCCTACCTGCGCGCGCTCGACAGGCTCTGAACGCGGGAAGAGTCCGTCGTCCTGCGCGCAGGATGACATCCCGCCGGACGAGCCCGGACGGCGGCGCAGCGACGGCACGCTGCCTATCGGCGACGACCCATGAAAAAAGCCGCGGCCCTGGCGAGTCGCGGCTTTCGAACGTGGACGGCGCGATCAGTTCAGCGCGCGGCCCGTCACGCATTTGTTCTGCTGGCAATGCGCGCCGGGGTCGGCGAGCATGAAGCAGGGCGAGGCTTCGTGCGATTCGCGTGCCGCCTGCGCCGCCAGCTCGCGCTCGTGCTGGGCCAGGGCCTCGACGCCGCTGGCGGGCGTTGCCTTGCCGGAATACGCGCGGTAGCCCGTCGGGCCGCCGCAGGCGCGCGCGCCCACCGCGACGGAGCGGCATTCGGTATCGGCCGTGCAGGCCCGAGCGTGCGTGAGCAGCGAGTCCAGTTGTGCATCCGTGGAAGCCAGGTCGGCCGCCGTGGTGCCGGCCACCGGCTCGAGCACCGGCGGGGGCGGCACGTCGGGCGCCGATATCGTCGCTGCCGAGGCCGCCAGCGCGAGACCTGCCGGCGTGAGCGGCACGGCTTCTGCCGTGTCGACGTCCTTGCACGCGCCAAGCGCCGACAGCACTGCCGCGACGAGACCTGCCGCGCCCGCCGCGCGCAACGCGGCGTCGAACCGACAGCGGCGCACGGGCACGCGAGGCAGGCCAGCCATGCGTTATTCCTGCACGGCGGACGCTTGCGGCGTGGTGTCGAACGGCAGCTTGATCTGGCTGAGATCCTTGCGGGTCTCGACCAGCACCAGCGGGCCTTCGTCGATCACGACCGCGGGCGGACGCTCGCGCGGCACGTGCACGGCCTTGGGCGCGTTGGCGATGGCTTCCTGCGCCGCGCGCACGCTGTCCGCGTTGGAGTGCACCCATTCCAGGCCGGCCGAACCCGCGAGCGAGTTCAGGTCGGACAGGGGCAGCTCGAACGCCGGCACGACCGGCGCCACAGGCGCCACGGGCGCGGCCGCCACGACTGGCGCCGCCGGAGCGGGCGCGGGTGCTTGAGCCGGCGCCGCGAAGGCGCGCGACTCGAACGGCACCGCGACGCGGGCCGGGGCTTCGTCGTTGGCGCTTGCCTCGACGGGCGCCGCCACGGGCGACTGCTCGCCGCGATCGCCGCGTTCGCGGCGCGGTGCGCGCTCTTCCAGGTCGAGGGACGACGCGGCGACGGGCTCGCTTGCGCCGGCCGCCTCGGTCAGCGCGGCGTCGCCGGGCAGGCCTTGCGTGTCGGCTTCGCCTGCGGTGTCGCCCTGGCCGTCCTCGCGGCGCGGGCCACGGTTGCGGTCGCGTCCGCGGCCACGACGGCGATTGCCGCCTTCGCCGTCGGCAGGTGCTTCGCCTTCGACGGCCGGCGCGGCCTCGCCTTCGGCGCGCGTTTGGCCATTCGCGCCTTCGGGGTTGTCGCCCTCGACGCCGCCTTCGGCGGATGCCTCGTCACGGCCACGGCCGCCACGACGACGGCGGCGGCGACGGCCGTCGCGCTCGCCATCGGCCGCGGGCGTGCCGTCGCCGGACACGCCGCCTTCGAGCACCTCGGCGCCCGGCGGGATATCGGCCAGTTCGCCTTGCGCGCCCAGCTCGCCGTAGGTCGGCGTCTCGCCGGACTCGGACACCGGCGCGGGCGCCGGACGACGACCGCCGCGTTCGCCGCGCTCGCGCTGCGGTGCGGCCTCGGCCGTCATGCCTTCGGCGCCGTCGACCTGGGCCGGACGCTCTTCACGCGGCGCGCGTTCGCGACGACCACCCTCGCGCCCGCCTTCTCGCGGCGCGCCGTCTGCGCGCGGCTCGCCACGGCGACCGCCACGGCCTTCCGGACGCGCCTCGCCGTTTTCCAGCACGGTCTCGCGCGGGCGTTCACTGCGCTCGCCGCGGCGCGATTCGTCGCGTGGCGGACGGCCTTCGCCGGACTTGCGTTCGCCGCCACGGCCTTCCGCGCCACGGTTGCCACGATCGCCACGGCCTTCGCCGTTGCGCTGGCCCTCGCCGCCGCGCTCGCCGTTGCGGCCGCCACGGCGCTTGTCGTCACGGCCACGGCCTTCGCGGTTGCCGTCGCGGGCTTCGCCCGAGCGCGCGGCCGGAGCGGCCGTCGTCGGGGCAGGGGCCGGCGTCGGCGCGGGGGCTGGCGCAGCACCGAAGATGCTCTTGATCCAGCCGAAGAAGCCGCCTGCGGCCGGTGCCGGGGCGGGCGTCGCGGCAGGACGCGGCGCGCGCGCGGCCGGGGCCTGCGCCACCGGGGCGGCCGGCACGGGCGCCGGGGCCGGCGGAGCCGGCTGGTCGGGCAGCACGCCCTTGATGACCGGCTCCTGCTTGGCCTTGGCCTTCTCGCGGCGCGTGATGCCGACCTCGTCCTGAGGCTCCTCGATCATCGTGTAGCTGGCCTGCAGGTTCTCCAGACGCACGTCGTCGTGGCGCAGGCGCTCGAGCTTGTAGTTGGGCGTCTCCAGGTGCTTGTTGGGCACCAGCAGCACCGTGGTGCGCTGCTTGAGTTCGATCTTGGTGATCTCGCTGCGCTTCTCGTTGAGCAGGAACGACACCACTTCCACCGGCACCTGCACGTGCACGGCGGCGGTGTTTTCCTTCATCGACTCTTCCTGGATGATGCGCAGGATCTGCAGCGCGGAAGACTCGGTGTCGCGGATGTGGCCGGTGCCGTTGCAGCGCGGGCAGGTGATGTGGCTGCCTTCGGACAGCGCCGGGCGCAGGCGCTGTCGGCTCAGTTCGAGCAGGCCGAACTTGCTGATGGACGAGAACTGCACGCGGGCGCGGTCGAAGCGCAGCGCGTCGCGCAGGCGTTGTTCCACCTCGCGGCGGTTCTTCGACTCTTCCATGTCGATGAAGTCGACGACGATCAGGCCGCCCAGGTCGCGCAGCCGCATCTGGCGCGCGATCTCGTCGGCGGCTTCCAGGTTGGTGCGGGTGGCGGTTTCCTCGATGTCGCCGCCGCGCGTGGCGCGGGCGGAGTTGACGTCGATGGACACCAGCGCCTCGGTGTGGTCGATGACAATGGCGCCGCCGGCCGGCAGGTTGACCGTGCGCGAGAACGCGGTCTCGATCTGGTGCTCGATCTGGAAGCGGCTGAACAGCGCCGCGTCGTCGCGGTAGCGCTTCACGCGATTGGCCGTCTCCGGCATCACGTGGTTCATGAACTGCTGCGCCTGCTCGAAGATGTCGTCCGTGTCGATCAGGATCTCGCCGATGTCGGCGGTGAAGTAGTCGCGGATGGCGCGGATGACCAGCGACGACTCCTGGTAGATCAGGAACGCGCCCTTGCCCGACTTGGAAGCGCCGTCGATGGCGTCCCACAGTTTGAGCATGTAGTTCAGGTCCCACTGCAGCTCGGGCGCGCTGCGGCCGATGCCGGCGGTGCGCGCGATCAGGCTCATGCCCTTGGGGTACTCGAGCTGGTCGAGGTTTTCCTTGAGCTCTTCGCGATCTTCACCCTCGATGCGACGGCTGACGCCGCCGCCGCGCGGGTTGTTGGGCATCAGCACCAGGTAACGGCCGGCCAGGGACACGAACGTGGTCAGCGCCGCGCCCTTGTTGCCGCGTTCTTCCTTCTCGACCTGGACCAGCAGTTCCTGGCCGTCGCGGATCGCGTCCTGGATGCGGGCCGACTTGACGTCGGTGCCTTCGCGGAAATATTGGCGCGAGATTTCCTTGAAGGGCAGGAAACCGTGGCGGTCCTCGCCGTAGTCGACGAAACAGGCCTCGAGCGACGGCTCGACGCGCGTCACCACCGCCTTGTAGATATTGCCCTTGCGCTGTTCGCGCCCTTCGATCTCGTTTTCGAAATCGAGCAGTTTCTGTCCATCGACGATCGCCAGCCGGCGTTCTTCCGGCTGGGTCGCATTGATCAGCATGCGTTTCACGTGCACTCCTTCATCGCCTTCGCGCGGCCGCTTTGGAATGGGCCGGCGCGAGGCTGTCGCCTCACTGCGCTCACGCCAGGCCGATGTCGACACGGCCCGCGCAAGCGCGCTAACGATGCACGAGAAGCGAAATCTGAACCGATGGAAGGAACCGCCCTGGACTGCGCGTCTTGCCTCGGGGACGAGGCGTTCGATGTCGACAGCGTTGGCGCTTGGGCGTCAGGCTCTTGCCTCGCGGGACAGGGCGCCGGACGTTTCCCGAAGACCACCTGTGGCCGCGGCCGCGGCCGCTCCTGCAGGTCCGCGCACCAGGCGGTCACGGCCGCAAGGCGAGGGCAGGGCGGTGGGGCTGGCGCGACGCGTGGATGCGCCGGGCAGCGGCCAGGGCCGTGCGGACTCGCCCGCGCAGCGGGACGGGGTCGGGTGGGGGTGGGAAACGAACGCCATGCGTTGCGAATGCAAAGGATCTGACACCGGCCGCCAGCTGTTTTTCCCTGCGGGAATCACGTCTGGCAACCTTGGAAAACCTTTTATCTCCAGCCTGCGTTGGAATGCAGGTCGGTTCATTAGTCGTTGCTCTTCCGCGTCTTTGCATCCGGCCGCCGGGCCACTTCGTGGTCACCGGCCTGTCGAGGCGCCGAGCGCGTTGCATCACCTGTTTTGCCGCACATCTTTCGATACTTGGCGCCACGCCAGCGCACTTTGCCGTCGAGTTTCTCGAAGCCGGCCCGGTGATTACCCGGGTAAACTCTGAAAAATCAGGAACTTATGGCACCAACGTGGTTCGGCCAATTATAGAGGCGAAACGCAAACCGGCCCAAACCCCGGCCCGCGACGCCAATAAAGCAAAAGGGACGGGCCCGGGACAAGCCGCCGCGACGACTGCCTCGAAGCGCACGCCACGCCCTTCGGCGAACGCCGTCCGCGCGCGGAGCGCCCCCGTGATCGATCCCGTCGTCGAGATGGCGCCGGCGGTGCGCAGCGTCACGGTCGATGCCGAATTCGAGGGCCAGCGCCTGGACAATTTCCTGCTGCGCGAACTCAAGGGCGTGCCCAAGACGCACGTCTACCGGATCATCCGTTCCGGCGAGGTGCGCGTGAACAAGGGCCGTGCGTCGGCCGACACCAAGCTGGCCGGCGGCGACGTGGTGCGCGTGCCGCCGGTGCGCATGGCCGCGCCGGCCGCGCCCGCCGAAGCGGCGCCGCCGCGCGAATTCCCTATCCTGTTCGAGGACGAGCACCTGATCGCCATCGACAAGCCCTCGGGCACGGCCGTGCATGGCGGCTCGGGCGTCAGCTTCGGGGTCATCGAGCAACTGCGTCGCTCGCGCCCCGAGCAGAAATACCTCGAGCTGGTGCACCGGCTCGACCGCGAGACCTCCGGCATCCTGCTGCTGGCCAAGAAGCGCAGCGCGCTGCTGGCGCTGCAGGAGCAGTTCCGTGCCCGCGAGACCGGCAAGACCTACGCCGCGCTGGTGGTGGGCCGCTGGCCCGCGAAGCTCAAGGTGATCGACGTCGCCCTGCACAAGACCGAGGACGCCGGCGGCGAGCGCCGCGTGCGCGCGGTGGCCAACGACCACGCCGACGGCCAGCGCTCGATCTCTCTGGTGCGCATCGCGCAGCAGTTCGCGGACACCACGCTGCTGGACGTCACGATCAAGACCGGCCGCACGCACCAGATCCGCGTGCACCTGCAGAACGCCGGCCACGTGATCGTCGGCGACGACAAGTACGGCGACTTCGCGCTCAACCGCCGCTATTCGCGCGGCGAGGCGGTTGCGGGCGTGCGCTTCGAGCGCATGTTCCTGCACGCACGCCAGCTCGCGTTCGACCATCCCGCCACCGGCGCGCGCCTGGAGCTGGCGGCGCCGCTGCCCCCCGAATGCGCCGAGCTCGTCGCCGCGCTCGCTCGCCAGAAGCCATCGCCATGACAGATTCCATCGACCGCCCGCGCCGCTTCGACCTTGTCGTCTTCGACTGGGACGGCACGCTGTTCGATTCCACCGCGCTGATCGTGCAGAGCATCCAGGCCGCCTGCCGCGACCTCGGGCTACCGGTGCCCGACGACGAGCGCGCGTCGTGGGTGATCGGCCTGAGCCTGCACGGCGCGATGGCGCACGCTGTGCCGTCGATCACCGCCGAGCAGATCCCGCGCATGGTCGAGCGCTACCGCTTCCACTACCTGGCGCGCCAGCACGACCTCACGCTGTTTCCCGGCGTGCTGGACACGCTGCATGCGCTCAAGAAGCGCCATCACTGGCTGGCGGTGGCCACCGGCAAGAGCCGGGCAGGCCTGGACGAAGCGCTGCACGCCGTCGAGCTGAAAGGCCTGTTCGACGGCACGCGCACCGCCGACGAGACGCGCTCCAAGCCCGACCCGCAGATGCTGCACGAGCTGATGCGACAGTTCGGCGCGGCGCCCGAGCGCACGCTGATGATCGGCGACACCACGCATGACCTGCAACTGGCCGCCAACGCCGGCACCGCCAGCGTCGCGGTGGCCTACGGCGCGCATCCGACCAGCGAGTTCGCCGCCTATTCGCCGCTCGTCGTTGCCCGGACCGTGGCGGAGCTCGACGCCTGGCTGGCCGCCCATGCCTGAAGCGTTGCCGCTGTGCACGAGCGCCGAGCTGGCGGAGTCCGGCAAGGCGCACGTGTTCGACGTGATGTTGTGGCGACGACCCGCGCGCGCGTTCGCGCTGCGCTTCGGCGGCCGCGTCGTCGCCTATCTCAACCGCTGTGCCCACGTGCCTACGGAGATGGATTGGCAGCCCGGCGAGTTCCTCGATGCCGATCGCCGCTTCATCGTGTGCGCCATGCACGGCGCAGTCTACGAGCCCGCCAATGGCCGCTGCATCGCGGGCCCGTGCGCGGGTGCGCGCCTGATGGCCATCGATGTTGTCGAGCGCGCAGGCCAGGTGTATTGGTATCCTTCGCCCGACATCGGCCCCGTCGGGTTCGACGCGCCCGACTGAGTTTTTCCCCACACGGCACCCCATGACCCAAGATTTCGAACCCACGCAGACGCCGCCGCCGCCGGACAACGGCCCGGCACCGGTGTCCACGCCTGCGCCGATTCCGGCCGCGCCCACGACCGTCCGCGTCGATGCCGACCTCTCGCGCGTGGAGCTGGTGCTGGCGCAGGTCAGCGGCGAGCTGCTGCGCGATCGCCGCATCGAGCGCCGCTGGCGCCTGTTCGGCCGCCTCGCCTGGTTCCTGCTAGCGCTGGCGATCGCTTGGGGGTTGGTGTCCGCAGAGCGCGGCAAGGCGAGCACGCCCAGCGGGCCGCACACCGCGCTGGTGGAAATCCGCGGCGAGATCACGTCCGAGGGCGACGCCAGTGCCGAGAACATCGTCTCGGCGCTGCGCAGCGCGTTCGAGGAGAAGAACGCGGTGGCCGTCGTGATGCGCTTCAACTCGCCCGGCGGCAGCCCGGTGCAGGCCGGCATCGTCAACGACGAGATCAAGCGCCTGAAGGCGCTGCACCCCAAGAAGATCTACGCGGTGTGCGAAGAGGTGTGCGCCTCCGGCGCCTACTACATGGCGGTGGCCGCCGACGAGATCTACGTCGACAAGGCCAGCATCGTCGGCTCGATCGGCGTGCTGATGGACGGCTTCGGCTTCACCGGCACGATGGAGAAGCTGGGCATCGAGCGCCGCCTGATCACCGCCGGCGAGAACAAGGGCATGCTCGATCCCTACTCGCCGCTGCTGCCCAAGCAGCGTGCCTACGCGCAGGCGATGATCGACCAGATCCACCAGCAGTTCATCGCCGTCGTGCGCGCGGGCCGCGGCGCGCGCCTGCACGAGACGCCCGACACGTTCTCGGGCCTGTTCTGGAACGGCGAGGACGCGGTCAAGCAGGGCCTGGCCGATCACCTGGGCAACCTCGACTACGTGGCGCGCGAGGTCGTCAAGGCCGAGGACGTGATCGACTACACGCTGCAGGAGAACGTGGCCGAACGGCTCGCCAAGCATTTCGGGGCGTCGATCGGCGCCGGCGCCGTCCACGAGCTGCAGGCGCCGCTGCTGCGTCGCTGAGCGGACGCGTGGCTTCACAGGCAGGCTCCAGGTGTTCACGAATCCACGCTTGCCGCCGATCGTGAGCACTTGCGCAGCCACTGTCGTGCAATGCGCGTGCAACCATGCTGGGCGCGGTCTCAAGTTGCCGGACCAACTGCCGATTTCCCTCGGGTAGCCGTCTTTCCGCGCCGCCGGTTCCCCCATGCATGCCCTCGTCCTCCGCCGTCTGCTGATCCTGCTGCTCGCGCTGACCGGCGTCGCGCTGCTGTGGAACCAGTTCGGCATGACCTCGACCATGGTGATCGACGCGCGCACGCCGTATCCTGTGTTCGTGCACGGCGATGGGGACGCGCCGGGCAAGCCCGGAGGCAAGAGCACCGCAAGGCTCAACCGCGCCAACGGCGGGCTGGGCCTGGAATGCGACCTGCGCGCAGGCTACGAATGGCCGTTCTGCGAGCTGCGGCTGGAATTTGCCCAGGCGCCCGCCGGCATCGACCTGAGCCACTACGATTCGATGCGGTTGTGGATCACAGCCACGGGGCCAGAGTCCCGCCAGCGCGTGCGCATCTACGTACGCAACTTCGACTCCGCATACTCGAAGGTGGGTGTGACCGAGTCGCAGAAGGTCGACCAGCTGATCTACGAGCCGGCGCTCTATCCGCGCGGCTACGACGTGCCTTTGAGCCGGTTGACGGTGGCCCCCTGGTGGATCGACGAGCATCCGATGCGGCTCGACCTCGAAGCGCCCGATTTTCGCAACGCCACGCAGATCGCGTTCTCGACCTCCACCCAGGTGGAGCCGGGCCTGCACACGATCCGGATCGAGCGCGTCGAGCTGATCGGCAAATGGATCCCCACCTCGGCGTTCCGCCTGTGCATCATCGCCGTGTGGATGCTGTCCGTGTTGGGCTACCTCGTGGCAGACAGCCTGCTCAAGCGCAAGCAACTGCGTCTGTCCGCGGCCAGCCAGCATTCTTTGCAGCGTCTCAACGAGACCCTGCAGATGGAATCGCGCAGCCTGGCCCAGATCGCGCGCACCGATTCGCTCAGCGGCGCGCTCAACCGCAGAGGCTTGGTCGACGAACTGATGCGCATCGTGCGCCAGGGCGACAGCCAGACCTTCCCGATGTCGCTGGTGTTCATCGACATCGACCACTTCAAGCGCATCAACGACGCGCATGGCCACGACGCCGGCGACCAGGTGATCCGCGGCCTGGCGCAGCTGCTGCGTTCGGCCGTGCAGCGCGACGACCTGTTCGCGCGCTGGGGCGGCGAGGAATTCCTGCTGGTGTTCCGCGATACCCCCGGCGCGAAGGGCCAGGCGATCGCCGAGCGCCTGCGCGAACGCGTCGCCACCGCGACGTGGGCCGACGGGCTGCGCGTGACCTGCAGCTTCGGCGTGGCCGAATGGCAGCGCGGCGAAGACCTGAACGACGGCATCAAGCGCGCCGACGAGGCGATGTATCGCGCCAAGCAGCAAGGGCGCGACCGGGTCGAGATCGAGCTCGAAAGCCGATCGCGCAAGGTGTCCAATCCGCAGCCTGCCTGAGGGCGAGCCGCCGGCCGACAAGGCGTTCGACCGCCCGGACAGGCATCTGCGGGACGCAGGCAGCAAACCGAGCTTCGGACGCATGGATGACAATGCAGCTCGGATCGGGGCCGCCGACCGTCTGCTCGTGAAATAGTCAGGCTGGCGCGGCGCCCGCACCCCGCAACTTCCCAGTCCACGTCATGAGCAAGCCCACGCAAGTCCTCGAGCTGTTCCCCGTTCCCGTCTTCGCGACCCAGGCCGACACGGAGGTTGACAACGCGGCCTTGTGCCAGCTCGTCTACGCCATCCACCGCGAGGAACAGGCCGCGGGCACGGCCAACAAGGTCGGGTTCTCGGCCATCGGCGGCTTTCACTCCTACGACCTGCTGCGCCGCCCCGGCTTCGAGCCGCTCAAGCGCTTGATCGTCGACACGCTCAACGAACGCATCCTCAAGGGCAAGTGGTACGCGGAAGGCCCGATCGACGAAAGCTGGCTGACGACGATGTGGGCCATTGTCAACAAGCGCGGCCACGCCAACGCCAGCCACACGCACCCGAGTTCCTGGTTCAGCGGCGTCTACTACGCCAAGCTGCCCGCCAACCCCAAGCTCGCGGGCGACCTCTGCTTCCACGATCCGATCGCCACGCGCACGTTCACGCAGTCGTTCTACCGCTCCGCGCAGACCGAGACGTTCAGCCTCACGCCTCGGGAAGGGTTGCTGGTGCTGTTCCCGAGCTGGTTCGAGCATTCGGTCAAGGCCAACCAGACCGACGAGGAGCGCATCTCTATCGCCTTCAACATCAGGCGGTAGCGGAGCGAATGTCCTATAGCCAGCCGGACTTCCTGAACTGCCGATAGAGGATCACGCAGACGATCGTGATCGTGGCCAGCGCCAGCGGGTAGCCGTAGTGCCACTCGAGCTCGGGCATGTTCTTGAAATTCATGCCCCAGATGCCGGCGAACGCGCTGATCACGGCGAAGATGCCGGCCCAGGCCGCCAGGCGCTTGTTGACCACCGATTCCTCGATCGCCACCATCGCCAGGTTGACCTGGATCGCGGTGCCGATGGTGTCGCGCAGGTTGTCCAGCGAACCGTTCATGCGCAGCAGGTGGTCGAACACGTCGCGGAAGTATTCGCGGTTGTTCTCGCAGACGGCGGGCACGCGGCCGCTGAACAGCTTGTGCACGGCGTCTATCAGCGGCGCCACCGCGTGGCGCACGACGCCGATGTCGCGCTTGAGTTCATACAGCCGTCGGATGTTGGCCTGCGAGGTGCCGGGCTCGAAGATCTGGTCTTCCACGGCCTCGAGTTCGGTCTCCAGCGTGTCGATGATCGGGAAGTAGCGGTCGACCACGGCGTCGAGCAGCGCGTAGAAGACGAACGCCGGCCCGTGCCTGAGCAGCTGCGGCTCGCGCTCCGAGCGCTCGCGCACTTGCAGCAGCGTCTGCTGGCTGCGGTTGCGAACCGACAGCACGAAGTTGATGCCGACGAAGATGTCGAGCTCGCCGATCTCGATCTCGTCGGTGGCCGACATCGCGATCGTGTGCACGACGGCGAACAGCGTGTCGCCGTACTCCTCGACCTTGGGCCGCTGGTGGCCGTGGCGGGCGTCCTCGATCGCGAGCTCGTGCAGGCCGAATTCCTCCTGCATCGTCGTCAGCTCGTCGTCGGTCGCGTCCTTCAGCGCGACCCAGACGAAGCAACCAGGGCGGGCGAGGTAGTCGCTGATCTTCGCGATCGGAATGTCGGCGAGCTTGCTGCCGTTCTCGTAGGCGACGCAATTGATCAGCATGGGCAGAACCGGAAGGTGGGAGCCGGCACTGTAACTTCGCCGTGGAACGGGCGTCGAAACCGCGCATTTGCGGGTCGAGGTGGCGACGGCGCGCGGCCTTGGGTCAAAATGCCGGCTCGACCAACGCGCGCGCCCGATCCACCGAGACGTCTTCATGAGCATCAAGCAACACGGCGCGGGCCTGGGAGCCATGACGCTGGGCGCCTTGGGCGTCGTCTACGGCGACATCGGCACGAGTCCCCTCTACACGCTGCACGAGATCTTCGCGCCCGTATCCGGCGCGAGCGTGCCGCTGGATACGCAGCACCTGATCGGCGCCATCTCGACGATCTTCTGGGGCCTGATGCTGGTGGTCACGCTCAAGTACGTGATCCTGATCCTGCGTGCCGACAACAACGGGGAAGGCGGCGCGATGGCGCTGACCGCGCTCGCGGCCAAGGCCGCCGGCGGCACGCCGCAGCGGCGCACGCTGATCCTGCTGGTGGGCATGTTCGGCGCCACGCTGTTCTTCGGCGACAGCGTCATCACGCCGGCGGTCACGGTGATGGGCGCGGTCGAAGGCATCGAGGTCATCACGCCGGCGCTCAAGTCCTACGTCGTGCCGATCTCGGTGTTGATCCTGGTCGTGCTGTTCTCGGCGCAGCGCTTCGGCACGGGCGCGTTCGGCAAGCTGTTCGGGCCCATCATCCTGGTCTGGTTCAGCGGGCTGGCGGTGGTCGGCGCGTTGCACGTCGCGCAGGCGCCCGAGATCCTGTACGCGCTCAATCCGGTCTACGCGGTGCAATTTCTGGTCGACCGCGGCTGGCAGGTGCTGGCCGCGCTGGGCGCCATCGTGCTGGCGCTCACCGGCGCCGAGGCGCTCTACGCCGACATGGGCCACTTCGGCAAGACGCCCATCCGCCTGGCGTGGAGCACGATGGTGCTGCCGGCGCTGGCGCTCAACTACATGGGCCAGGGCGCCCTGCTGATCCACGACCCGACGGCCATCGCCAATCCGTTCTTCAAGATGTTCCCGCAGGTCTGGGTGGCGCCGGTGGTGGTGCTGGCCGCCATGGCCGCGGTGATCGCGTCGCAGGCGGTGATCTCGGGCGCGTTCTCGATGGCCAAGCAGGCGATCCAGCTGGGTTTCCTGCCGCGCATGGAGGTCGTCTACACCTCGGTGCGCGAGGCCGGCCAGATCTACCTGCCGCGCCTGAACTGGGCCTTGATGGTGGCGGTCGTGTGCGCGGTGGTGGGCTTTGGCAGCGTCTCGGCGTTGACCTCGGCGTACGGCATCGCGGTGACGGTGACGATGCTGATCGACACGACGCTGACCTACTTCGTCGTGCGCTACGGCTGGGGCTTCCCGCTGTGGATCTCGCTGGGCGCCACCGGCTTCTTCATGTTCCTCGATGGCCTGCTGGTGGCCGCGTGCTCGCTGAAGTTCATGCACGGCGGCTGGTTCCCGCTGCTGCTGGCGCTGGCCATGTTCGCGGTCATGTCCACCTGGAAGCGCGGCCGCGAACTGCTGCTGGAAAGCATCCGCCGCGACGACCCCGACCTGGTGCCCTTCATCACCGCGCTGGCGGCCGACGACATCGTGCGCACGCCGCGCACCGCCGTCTTCACCGTCGCCAACGTGGGCACCGTGCCGCAGGCGCTGCTGCACAACCTGAAGCACAACCAGGTGCTGCACGAGACCAACGTCATCCTCACGGTCAAGTTCCACGAGGTGCCGTGGATCCCGTTCGCCGACCGCGTGCAGGTGGAACCGCTGGCGCGCGGCTTCTGGCGCGTCACGGTCAACTACGGCTTCAAGAACACGCCCGACATCCCGCAGGCGCTGTCGCTGTGCCGCCCGCGCGGCCTCGAGGTCGAAGAGTTCACCACCAGCTACTTCCTGAGCCGCGAGGTGGTGGTGCCCACTCGCGGCGACGGCATGGCGCACTGGCGCGAGCGGCTGTTCGCGGCCATGACGCGCAACGCCGGCAGCGTGGTGGAGTTCTTCCGCCTGCCCAACAACGCGGTCATCGAGTTGGGGACGCGGGTGCAGATCTGACGCTGGCGTTTGCCTTCGTCGGAGCCCGGCCAGCGGGCTTTCAAGTCGCGCCCAATGGCGCACACCGTCGACCGCAGAAGGAGCAGAGACTCCGGGCTTCGTGAGGAAAGACGCCCTGATGTGGCGTCACCTGCGTGTCAGCATGAGCACCCCAGTGAATGCGCGACATTCCTCATGTGGCCAGGAGAGACCCGGTGAATTCAGCGGACGGGTCGGGCGTGACCAGGGTGTTGTCCACATCGTTGCCGTGTTCCTTTCTTCATCCAGCGTGCACGCTGCCAGCGACGGATGCGCGCAGGCGCCGCCGCCCGTCGCTGCCTGCCACGCGGTGCATGGCCGGCTCAACGCCTACAACGGCCGTCGGGGCGCCGTCATCTGGGTAGTCGGCAGCCGGCATCTCATGGGCGTGCTCGATGACAAGAACGGCGATCTGCTTGTTCCAGACAATGACGTTCTTGATCGTGACGACGAGGTCTACGGCGATTTCACGGTCTGCGCGCTGGCACGTCCTCAAATTGGACACGTGGAGGAAATCTGCGTGCAGTCTGCCCGACGCCTCGTCGTCAAGTACGTGGAAGGCCAACCCCTTGTACCGCCGGCCGCTTCTGCCTTGCGTTGAGCCCGGGTACCGAAGGAAGTCGAACTCCGCACATCGGCTGACTGGCTTCATGTCCCGCCCTGGATCACCCGCAACGACACCTGTTCCGGCGCGACAGTCTCATCGGCGACGCGCGTGCGGTTGCGTCCGGTCTGCTTGGCGGTGTAGAGCGCCCGATCCGCCTGCGCGATCAGCTGCTCGACGCTCTCGCCGCCGCCCGCAACCGCGGCGACGCCGATGCTCACGGTCACGCTCTCCGGGCCGCAGGGCAACAAGGGCGCGCCGGGCACCGGCTCGCGCACGGCCAGGCGCAATCGCTCCGCGATGGCCGCGGCGGTGAGCAGGTCGGTCTCGGGCAGGATCGCGACAAACTCGTCGCCGCCGCAGCGCCCGAACAGGTCGGTGCAGCGCAGGACGGCCTGGCCGTGCTGGGCCACGTGGCGCAGCACGGCATCGCCGGTGGCATGGCCGTGGCTGTCGTTGATCGTCTTGAAGCTGTCGATGTCGACGACGAAGGCGGCCGTGTGCGTGTGCTGGCGGCGGGCGAGCTGCAGGTCGCGCCGTGCCTGCGTGTAGAGCGCGCCGCGCGACAGCGCGCCGGTCAGGTGGTCGGTGCGCGCCAGCTGCAGCACCCACTCGTACATGCGGTCGGTGATCATCAGCACGAAGCCGATGTTGCAGAACACGTCCATCACCACCAGCGCACCCATGTAGGTGGCGACGATGGGGTCGCGCAGGTCTAGGACGGGCGCGCCCTCGGGCAGGTGCGCCGTCGTCCACAGCCGCCACAGGTTGGCCAGCGCCCAGCCGCCCATGCCCACCAGCGTCAGCGCGCGGCTGACGCTGGGTGCCGCGCTGATGGCCAGGGTGTACGTGCCCCAGGCAGCCAGCACGGCCATGCCGCCGACCATGATCATCGCGCGCACCCGCTGCTCGGGCCAGATGAACAGCGTTGCCGCGACCGCGAGCATCAGCACGCCGCATGCCACGGTCAGGCCGACCCGCGACACGGGCTGGCGATCGAACTGGCGCAGCGCGGCGATGCTGGTGCTGCGGCCGATGAGCATTGCCCAGTTGCCGACGATGGCCGGCACCCACAGCGGCACGTGACCCTGCAGCATGTGCGCGGCCGCGGCCAGGCCCAGCAGCAGGCAGGACGCGGCCCACAGCCGCAGGCCGGGCATCGGCTGTCGGATGCGCCGCTCGAGCGCCAGCACGACGATGCTGAATACCACGCACAGCGCGGCGACCACTGCGAGCAGCGAACGGCCGTCGATCGTCATCGCGAAAAGTCGGCGAGCGATTCCGGACACCGGTGCATGGGACGACCTCCTATGCAAAAAATTCTAGGCCGTCGGCGATCCTGGCGGATGACCATTTGTGGGGATGCATCGAACTTTGCGATGACGACGCCCGCGCCGGCATATGGCGCGGTGCGCGGCGATAGTTCGGGTCTTGCGTCAAGGCGAGGTCGGCGTGTCGGGCGACAGCGCCGAGCCGCACCAGGGGCAGCGCGCGATGGGCACGGCGGGCGTGCCGACGTTCGACGTCTTCAGGCCGTACGCCTTCGCTTCCTTGGAGTAGGCAATGGTCTTGCCGATCTGGGCTCGCATCGCCGCGCAGCAGTGTGTGACCACGGGTTCGTCGATCGGCGGATGCTGGAAGAACACGGCCCGCTCGGCCTTGAACGGCCGACGGCGGCGCCCGCGGTCCGCGCACGCCTGGGCGATCGCGCGCAGGAACGCGGTGTTCGCATCGGCAGCGGCCTGCATGTCTGCCTTGGACGCGAACATCACCTGGAACACCGGCTCGCCGTACGAATAAGCCATCTCGAACATCGGAATGGGCGATGTCGACGCGTAGCTGCGCGCGAACGCGTCCGCGCAGGCGCGCTTGAGGCGCAGGTGACGCCGTCGCGCCAGCAACGCATAGACGGCGAGCGCGATGAAGATGATCAGGACGATGAGGGTCACGGGGCCGCCGGCGGGTGTCGGCCTGGACGCGGGCCGCGGCGCAGCTTACCCGAGCCGGCGCTGCGCTTGGAAAATCGGCGATCGCCCTAAACTGGCAAGGATGCATTCACCCGTCCGCCAGGAGCTCCGCCCATGAAGATCGATTTCGTTTCCGACGTGTCCTGCCCCTGGTGCGCCATCGGCCTGGCCTCGCTCGAGACGGCGCTCGAGCGCCTCGGCCCCGAGGTGCCGGTGACGTTGCACTTCCAGCCGTTCGAGCTGAACCCGCAGATGGCGCCGGAAGGCGAGGACACCAACGAGCACATTGCCAGGAAATACGGCATGCCCGAGGCGCAGGTGCGGAAGAACCGCGAGGCGATCCGCGATCGCGGCGCCGCCGTCGGCTTCACGTTCAACATGGACAAGCGCTCGCGCATCTACAACACCTTCGACGCGCATCGCCTGCTGCACTGGGCCGAGGTGCTCGACCAAGAACAGGGCACCACGGGCGAGAACGCGCTGGCCTTGAAGTACGCGTTCCTGAAGGCCTACTTCACCGACGGCGAGGATCCGAGTTCGCACGACACGCTGGTGCGCTACGTCGCGGCCGCGGGTCTCGACGGCGAGCAGGCGCGCGCGGTCTTGTCCAGCGGCCGCTACGCCGAGGAAGTGCGCGAGCGCGAGCAGTATTACCAGCAGCGCGGCATCCACTCGGTGCCGGCCATCATCATCGACGACAAGCACCTGATTTCGGGCGGCCAGCCGCCGGAGGTGTTCGAGCAGGCGCTGCGGCAGATCGCGGCGGCCTGAAATTCGTCGTCCTGCGCGCAGTCGCAGGATGACAAGCCAGGTTGGCTACTTGTAGCTCTGCAAGTGGATCGACGTCTCCGTCGCCCCGATGCCCTTGATCAGCCGCACGCGTTCCAGCACCGCGGCCAGGTCGGCCAGGTTGGCCGAGCGGATCTCGGCCAGCAGGTCCCAGCGGCCGTTGGTGTCGTGCAGTTCGCCGACGCCGGGCTCGCCCAGCAGCGTGGCGATCACCTCGCGCGCCTGGTTGCCTTCGACCGCGATGCTCATCCACGCGATGATCTCGTTGTGCTCGATGTCGGGCCGCAGCCGCACCGTGTAGCCGACGATGGTGCCATCGTCCTCCAGCCTGCGGATGCGGTTGTTGACGGTGCCGCGCGACACGCCCAGGCGATGCGCCAGCGTCGCCACCGAGGCGCGCGCATCGGTGCGCAGCAGGGCGATGAGTTGTTGGTCCAGCGTGTCCATCGGTACAAGGATTCCGTCAATGAAATTTGACGAAATGGCAGTCAAGTCTGTCGATATGTCAAATTATTGATCAAATCGAACCACTTCTGCCCATTTCGCTTGCCGTGGGGTCGCGAAACAATCTCCCTATCGACGATGGAGATATTCATGACGACCCTGCTGACCACCCGCGACATCGGCGCCATCGTCGCCGCCAAGGGGCTGGCCAGCTGCCTGGGCACGCTGGTTTCCTACCTCGAGCAGGACTTTGCCCGTTGGGCCGAGTTCGACAAATCGGCCCGCGTCGCCAACCACTCGCAGGACGGCGTGATCGAGCTGATGCCGATCTCGGACGCGCGCCTGTACAGTTTCAAGTACGTCAACGGCCATCCGAAGAACACGCGCGCGGGCCTGCCCACCGTGATGGCCTTCGGGCTGCTGGCCGACGTCGACACCGGCCGGCCCGAACTGCTCAGCGAACTGACGTTGACGACGGCGATGCGCACCGCCGCGACCTCGGTGATGGTGGCCAGGCGCCTCGCACGCGCGGACAGTCGCGTGATGGCCGTGATCGGCAACGGCGCGCAGAGCGAGTTCCAGTCGCTCGCTTTCCACCTGCTGATGGGCATCGCGGAAGTGCGCCTGTACGACGTCGATGCCGGCGCGACGGCCAAGCTGGTCGCCAACCTTCGCGCCGCCGCGCCCGCGCTCAAGACCACGGTCTGCGCGAGCACTGCCCAAGCCGTGCGCGGCGCCGACGTCGTCACCACCGTGACCGCCGACAAGACCAACGCCACCATCATCACGCCCGCCATGCTGGAGCCGGGCCAGCACATCAACGGCGTCGGTGGCGACTGCCCGGGCAAGACCGAGCTGCATGCCGACGTGCTGCGCGCCGCCGCGGTGTTCGTCGAGTACGAACCGCAGAGCCGCGTCGAGGGCGACCTGCAGCAGATGCCGGCCGACTTCGCGGTGACCGAGTTCTGGCGCGTGCTGGCGGGCCAGGCGCCGGGCCGCACGTCGGCCGAGCAGATCACCGTGTTCGATTCCGTGGGCTTCGCGCTGGAGGACTTCTCCGCGCTGCGCCTGCTGCGCGACCTGGCCGCGGAACTGGGACTGGGCCGGACCATCGAGCTGGTGCCGCACATGGCCGACCCCAAGAATCTGTTCGGCGCCTTGCGCATGCCCGCGGTGCCCGGACTGCCCGAGGCGTTGCAAGCGGCCATGGTGACCGCCTGAGCGCCGGCCGCGACGGCGGCGCCCTGCGGTGACAATGGCCCACACCGCGGTGGCAGCGTCGTGCCGCCGATCAGCCTCCGAGGCCGCCATGATCGTCGTCCACCACCTGAACAATTCGCGCTCGCAGCGCATCCTGTGGCTGCTCGAGGAGCTCGGGCTGCCTTACGACATCAAGCGCTACCAGCGCGACGAGAAGACGATGCTCGCGCCGCCCGAGCTGCTGAAGGTGCATCCGCTGGGCAAGTCGCCGGTCATCACCGATGGCGACGTCACGGTGGCCGAGTCCGGCGCGATCGTCGAGTACCTCCTCGACACCTATGGCGAGAACTCGGGCCTGCGTCCGCCCAAGGGCACCGAGGCGTATCGCCGCTTCACCTACTGGCTGCATTTCGCCGAAGGCAGCGCGATGCCGCCGCTGCTGCTCAAGCTGGTCTTCATGCGCATCAAGTCGACGCCGATGCCGTTCTTCGTCAAGCCCATCGCGCGCGCCATCGCCGACAAGGTGCTGGGCAGCTTCGTCGATCCGAACCTGGCGCGCCAGACGGCTTTCATGGAGGCCGAGCTCGCGAAGTCGCCATGGTTCGTCGGCGAGCAGCTGAGCGCGGCCGACATCCAGATGAGCTTCCCGGTCGAGGCCACCAAGCAGCGCGGCGGCCTTGGCGAGCACAAGACGCCGCGGCTGCTCGACTGGCTCGCGCGCGCGCATGCGCGTCCCGCGTACCAGCGCGCGCTCGCGCGCGGCGGGCAGTACGACTTCGCCTGAACGGGCTCGCTGCCCCCGCCACGACGCATCCGTTGCGCGGCCACGCGCCGGATGACGCCCCCCTTCAGGTCTTGGGCTTGAAGATGTGCACCGTCTCGCCCCGCCCCAGCATGTCCACCAGCTGCGCGATGCGCCGCGCCCGCGTCTCGGGCTTCACGGCCGTCTGCACGCGCCACAGCACCGCGTAGCGGTTGCTCGCGTTGATCGTCGCGAAGAACGCCTTGGCCGCCGGATTCGCGTCCAGCGCGGCGCGCAGGTCGTCCGGCACGGTGGACGTGCGCGCGCCGTCGTAGGCCTTGTCCCAGCGGCCGTCGGCCTTGGCCGCGTCGACCTGCGCCTGGCCGGGCGGCTGCATGCGGCCGGACTCGATGAGCGCCGCGACCTTGCCCACGTTGACCTTCGACCAGACGCTGCGCGCGCGCCGCGGCGTGAAGCGCTGCAGGAAGTGCTGGTCGTCCAGGGCCTTCTTCTGACCGTCGATCCAGCCCCAGCACAGCGCGATCTCGATCGCCTCGGCGTAGGTGACGCTGGGCTCGTCCGCGCCTTTCCTGGCGATCTGCAGCCACAGGCCGTCGCAGGTGGCGTGCTGCTTCTTGAGCCAGGCCTCGAAGGCCTTGGCGGACTTGAACAGCCTGGGTTCGGCGAGGGCGGTCTTGGCGGCGGGCATGCGCGCCAGTGTGCCGCAACCGCGAAGGTCACTGCAGGTGGACGATGTCGCGATGCATCGGCGCCAGGCGCGCGAGCAACCGGTTCTGCACGGCGAACGGCACGTCCTGCGCGTCCATGGCGTCCTGCAGCACTTCCACCAGCGCGTTGAAGTCGCCCTTGCCGATGTCCATGTCCTTGTGCGCCTGGGCCATCGACTGGCCGTCATAGCCGCAACCCCCGCCGCTGACGACGCAGAACTGCTGCTGCAGCATCAGCTTCAGGTGCGGCTGCTTGGCCTTCTTGAAGAACTCGCTCATGCGCGGGTCGGCCACCAGGCGTGGCACGAAGTCGTCGACGAGGCGGTCGATGCCGGCTTGTCCGCCGAGCGCGCGAAACAGCGTGTCGTCGGCCGGCGCACCGCCCGCTGCCGCAGCGGACGCGGCGGTCTGCGCCTGCGCGGGCATCAGTGCGCACAGGACGCACAACGCGGCGAGCCAGAGCAGGGATTTGTTCATGGGCGATTCCTTCGCGCGAATGCAGTGTTCAGAACGCGAGCTGCGCCGACGCGTAGCCGCCGGCCTGCTGCCTGGTCGCGACGGCCGGCACGATGCGGCCCAGCTGCACGAAGGCCAGCGTCAGCGACAGGTGCTTGTTCGGCGCCCAGGCGGCGAACACGTCGTACCAGTCGTCCTCCTTCAGGCCCGCGCCCAGCAGCGACGGGTTCAGGTTGTCGGGCTTGCGGCGGTATTCGGCGCCGAAGGCCAGCGTGCGACGGGCCAGCCACGCCACGGAGAACTCGGGCTCGAGCATGACCTTGTCGTGCGCCGCGCCGCCGAAGCCCAGCAGCCCGTTCTGGTTGGCCTTGGTCGCGCGCAGCGTGGCGTTGACCAGCACGCCCTGCGCAAGGAACAGCTTGGTGGCGCTGACGTAGCCGTCGACCCCGTCGGTGCGCGCGCCCAGCGCCTGCAGCGTCGGCTTGAGGCCGCCGGCGTCGGTGTGCTTGGACTCGGCGCCGATCGCGACCTGCGGCACCCAGCTGTCGCTGTCGAGCACCGCGTCGCCCAGCAGGCGCAGCTTGGCGCCGACGATGTCCATCCTCAGGTGCAGGCCGGGCAGGCCCAGCGCGCGGCCGGTGGCCTCGGTGGCGAAGTCCTGGCGGGCGATCGACAGCTCATAGCGGTCGTCGAACGCCAGCAGCACGCCTTGCACCTGCATCGAGTAGTTGCGGGTCGGGACGATCGAGGCCGTCGCCGCCGCGCCGAATTGGCCGTCGGTGGCATTGCTGCCGATCACGGCCCAGGGCGTGAGCCCGCCGCCTGCGGCGCCGTCGATGGAGGTGACGCCGCCGGTCAGCAGCAGCTTGTCGGTGTCCGCGCGAGCGAGCGGCTGCCCCAGTGCGAGCAACGCGGCGGCGAGCGGCGCCGCGAGGGCGCGCGCGGCGCGGGGTGACACGAAGGTGGATGGCGACGTCATGGGAAGCAGACTGTAGGCAGGCGGCCGCGGGCAGGCTGCGGGGAATTCGTGTCGGCAAGAGCAGGAGCGCAGGCCGGTCGTGATCGTGTTGGCACTCGCCACGCCCAAGCGACCGACGGGTGAATAATCGGCACATGACCGACGTTCTTGACCCGCTGATCGACGCCACGTTCAAGGGCTACCCGCACGGCGCCGTGCCGCTGCACCGGTCGCGCATCGGCGATCAGGGCTGGAACGTGCTCGCGGGCGACCTGCCGTTGCCGCTGGCCGTGATACGGCGCGACGCGCTGGCCCACAACGTCGGCTGGATGCAGGGCTTGGCCGACGCCGCCGGCGTGCGCTTCGCGCCGCACGGCAAGACGACGATGTCGCCTCAGTTGTTCCGCCGCCAGCTCGATGCCGGCGCCTGGGGCTTGACCTTCGCCACCGTCACCCAGATGCAGGCCGGCCTGGCGGCCGGCGCACGCAACGTCCTCATCGCCAACCAGGTGCTGGACGCCGCCGACCTGGGCGCGATCGCCGCGCTGCATGACACGCATCCCGACGTGCGCGTCGTCTTCCTGCTCGACTCGCAGCAGCAGCTCGCGCTGATCGAGGCGGTGTCGGTCGAGCGGCCGTTCGACGTGCTGCTGGAAGTGGGCGTCGCGGGCGGGCGCACCGGCGTGCGCGCGCATGACGCCGCGCTCGCGCTGGCGCGTCGCGCGCATGCGAGCGAGGCGGTCAACCTGGCCGGCCTGGAGTGCTATGAAGGGCTGGGCAACACGGGCCGCAGCGAGGAGGACGGTCCCGCCGCGGCCGCGCTGATGGACCGCCTCGAGCGGCTGGCCATCCAGTGCGACGCCGAGGGGCTGTTCGACGTCGACGAGGTCGTCGTTTCGGCCGGCGGCTCGGGCGTGTTCGACCTGGTCGTGCCGCGCCTGCGGCTGGCCTTGTCGCGGCCAGTGATGGGACTGCTGCGCTCGGGTTGCTACGTCACGCACGACCACGGCCACTATCAGCGCCTCGTCCACGCCGCCAATCGGCGCCTGGGCTGCGGCGACGCGCAAGGCCTGCGCGCGGCGCTGGAGGTGTGGGCGCTGGTGCAGTCCATGCCCGAGCCGGGCCTGGCGATCCTGACGGTCGGCAAGCGCGACATCTCGCATGACCTGGGCATGCCGGTGCCGCTGGCGACCTGTGCGCGCGCCAGCCGCGAACGCCGCGCGGTGCCCGAGGGCTGGGCCATCCAGAAGCTCAATGACCAGCACGCCTACCTGCACCTCACGTCCGATACGCACGGCCTGCAGGTGGGCGATCGCGTCTGCCTGGGCATCTCGCACCCTTGCACGACGTTCGACAAGTGGCGCTGGATGCCCGTCGTCGATGACGGCTACACGGTGGTCGATGCGATCGTGACCTGTTTTTGAAGGAACAGGTGAGCGCCTGGACCCAGGCGGAAATTCTGCTCGGCGTCAGATTGCTGCCGTCCGGAAAGAGGAAGAACCACCTGCCCAACGCGGTGCACGGACTCTTCGAGAACGAATTTTCCGGTCGCGTGCTTCCGTTCGACAGGGCGTGCGTGGCGCACTACGCGGAGATCGTCGCGTCGCGACGCCAGTCGGGGCGTCCGATCGCGCAGTTCGATGCCCAGATCGCGGCCATCGCGCTGCAAAACGACGCCTCGCTCGCGACGCGCAACGGCAAGGATTTCGAGGCCTGCGGCCTGCGGCTGATCGATCCGTGGGCATGACCACCCTCAGAAGATCGACCGCCCCGTCAACGTCGTGAACCGCTCCAGCGCCAGCGAACCGGCCAGCGAATTGCCGGACGGCTCCAGCGCCGGCGACCAGACGCAGATGCCGCATTCGCCGGGCATCACCGCCACGATGCCGCCGCCCACGCCGCTCTTGGCGGGCAGGCCGACGCGGAACGCGAAGTCGCCGGCGGTGTCGTAGGTGCCGCAGGTGAGCATCAGCGCGTTCAAGCGCTTGGCCAGGCTGGCGTCCAGGATCTCGGCGCGGCCTTCCGGATGCGTGCCGCCGTGCGCGAGGAAGGTGACGGCGCGGGCGAGCTCGACGCAGTTCATCTCGATGGCGCAGTGGCGGCAATAGGCGTCCAGCACGTCATCGACGCGGTTGTGCAGGTTGCCGAACGCCTTCATCAGGTGCGCCATCGCGGCGTTGCGATGCGAGGTGCGGCGCTCGGAAGCAGCCACGGCGCGGTTGTAGTGGACGTCGCGGTTGCCGCTCAGAGGGCGCAGGAATTCGACGACGGCGTTCTCCGGCACGGCATAGCGCGTGCACAGGATGTCGGTGCAGACCAGCGCGCCCGGGTTGATGAACGGGTTGCGCGGCTTGCCATTCTCGGCCTCGAGCTGGACCAGCGAATTGAACGGCGTGCCCGAGGGCTCGCGGCCGACGCGGCTCCAGACGTGTTCGCCTTCGAGCTGCAACGCCATCACCAGCGTGAACAGCTTGGAGATCGACTGGATGGAGAACGGCATGTGCGCGTCGCCCACCACATGCACCTGGCCGCTGATGGTGACCACGGCCATGCCGAAGTGCCGCGGCGACACCTTGGCGAGTTCGGGGATGTAGTTCGCGACCTTGCCTTGCCCGATGACGGGCCGCAGCTCGTGGGCGATCTGTTGCAGGACTTCGGTGTAATCCATGGCGGGGCGGCGTGGCTGTCGCCAAGCAGTATGACGCGTCACGCCGGTGGCGGGATCGCTCGACAAGGCCGACAATCGCCGCCAAATTCATTCATCGAGGGAGAACGTCCATGCTGATCTCGGTCGTCAATCGCAGCGCCACGCTGACCGACGCGGATCTCCAGAAAGCGGTGCGCGCGATCAACCGCCAGCTGGAGGAAGACTTCTTCCCGCATTGGCAGTTCGGCGCGCGGCTGCGCGTGGACAGCGCCGGCCGCGTGCGCACGCAGGCGCTGCAGGCGATCAGCCTGCCGCTGCTGCCGGGCCGGCGCGGCGACGCGGTGATCTACATCGAGGACAAGGCCACGATGAAGGACACCGAGGGCTACCACGACGGCAACAACCTGGACGTTCCGTTCGGCTTCGTGTTCCTCGATCTGTGCACGGACGGCGCCAACGACTGGACGGTGGCGCTGTCGCACGAGGCCATCGAGCTGGTGGGCGATCCGCTGAACAACCTGATGGTGCAGGGCCCGCATCCGCTGGAGCGCCGCCGCCAGGTGTTCCACCAGTTCGAGCTGTGCGACGCGGTGTCCGGCGAGGCCTACGAGATCGACGGCGTGAACGTGCAGAACTTCCTGCTGCCCGGCTGGTTCGACCGCCACATCATCAAGGACGCGCGCAACGACTTCCTCGGGCGCGTGCGTCCCGGCGCCTCGCTCAAGCCGTTCACCATCGCCCCGGGCGGCTACCTGCAATTCTTCGACGACACCCTGCCGCCCGGCAAGAAATGGGCGGCGCACTACGACACGCGCGACGGCATGCTGGGCCGCCGCCTGGCCGCCAAGAAGGCCGCCAAGCTGAGCCGGCTGGCGCGGCGCGGCCGCTGATGCCGCCGGTGCGGCGCGTCAGTGCGTGACCATCTTCCAGGCCACGAACAGCAGCACGAACGCGATCGCCGTGCGCAGCACGCCGACCGGCGCGCGGGTGCTGATCCACGATCCCAGCAGCACGCCGGGGATCGAGCCGGCCAGCAGGTTGAGCATCAGCACCGGGTCGACGTTGCCCACGGCCAGGTGGCCCAGCCCGGCGACCAGCGTCAGCGGGATCGCGTGCGCCAGGTCGGTGCCCACCAGCCTGCCGGCCGACAGCCGCAGCGGATAGAGGTAGACCAGCATCGCGGTGCCCAGCGCGCCGGCGCCCACCGAGGTGAGCGTCACCATCGCGCCCAGCAGTACGCCGCACAGCACCGTCATCGCCGGCTGCATCGCCTTGAAGCGGGCACTGTCGCCTAGGCGAAAGCGCGTGCCCAGCGCGTGGATCGGCTCCTTGAACAGGATGCCCAGCGCGGTGACGATCAGCGCCAGGCCCAGCGTGAACGTGATGACGCCGCTGCGCACCTGGGCGACGTGGCTGAAGTGCATCCACGCCAGCGTCAGCGCGGCGGCCGGCAGGCTGCCCAACGCGAGGCGGCGCACCACCTGCCAGTCGACGGTGCCCGCCTTGTGGTGGACGGCGGTGCCGAACATCTTGGTGACCGAGGCGTAGAGCAGGTCGGTGCCGACAGCGGTGCTGGGGGCGATGCCGAACAGCAGGACCAGGATGGGCGTCATCAATGCGCCGCCACCCACGCCGGTGACGCCGACGACGGCGCCTACCAGCAGGCCGGCGACGCCGTGCATGAGATCGAAAGTCAAGGAAGAGCCTGCAAGGAACGGGAATGAGCGGGCCGCGGTACGGCGCCTTGGGCGTGTGGACCGAGGGGGGATCGACGCCGCGGCGTGTGACGGCACGCCTGGACGCAGGTCGAATCCGCCATTTTCCGGCTTGCCGATGGCGTGCCTTATGCGAAAACCGACGAACGATAGCTGATGCCTGACTCGGGATTCCCCGTCCCGTGCGGCGACCGCTTAAAGTGGCTCATCTCCGCCCGGACGCCCGCCATGACGCTGCCCATCGACTTCCCGCACATCTCCCGCGCGCACCTGCTGTCGCTGCTGCGCGCCGCGCCCAAGGCGGAGCTGCACATCCACATCGAGGGATCGCTGGAACCCGAGCTGATCTTCGAACTGGCGCGGCGCAACCAGGTCACGCTGCCCTACGCCAGCGTCGAGGCGTTGCGGGCGGCCTATGCCTTCACCAACCTGCAGAGCTTCCTCGACCTGTACTACGCCGGCGCCAGCGTGCTGATCACCGAGGACGACTTCGACGCCATGGCCTGGGCCTACTTCGAGCGTGCCGCGCGCGACAACGTCGTCCACTGCGAGATCTTCTTCGACCCGCAGACGCACACGGCGCGCGGCGTCGACATGGGCGTCGTGATCCGCGGGCTCGACCGCGCCGCCCGTCGCGCCGAGGCCGAGCTGGGCCTGAGCGTGCGGCTGATCCTGTGCTTCCTGCGCCACCTGAGCGAAGAGGACGCGCTGGCGACCTTCGAGGCGGCCCTGCCGTACCGCGACAAGTTCATCGGCGTCGGCCTGGATTCCAGCGAGATGGACCATCCGCCCGAGAAGTTCGAGCGCGTCTTCGCGCGCGCCCGCGCCGCCGGCCTGCGCCTGGTCGCGCACGCGGGCGAGGAAGGGCCGCCGGCCTACATCCGCTCGGCGCTGGACGTGCTGCGCGTCGAACGAATCGACCACGGCGTGCGCTGCGTCGAGGATCCGGCGCTGGTCGAGCGCCTGGCGCGCGAACGGGTGCCGCTGACCGTCTGCCCGCTGTCCAACGTGAAGCTGTGCGTGTTCGACGAGCTGGGCCAGCACAACATTCCCGCGCTGCTGGCGGCCGGCCTGTGCGTGACCGTCAACTCGGACGATCCGGCCTACTTCGGCGGCTACATGAACGACAACTTCGTCCAGCTGTTCGAGTCGCTGCCGCAGTTGAGCGCGCGCGATGCGTACACGATGCTGCGCAACAGCTTCGAGGGCTCGTTCGTCGACGACGAGGACAAGGCGCTCTGGATCGAGGAGCTCGATTCCGTGTTCGCGGCCAACGAACCGTGATCGCTGCCATCAAATCGGTTCAGCAAAAACTCAGGTTGCGTTAGGGTCTGGCCGCGTCGGGCCGAAATGACGGAGGTCGCTCTGTCGCGGCATTTCGCGAAAGTGCGGCCCATGAAGAACCTGAGCATCCAGTCCCGACTTGTCCTGCTGGTCGGCAGCCTGCTGATCCTGCTGGTCGCCGCCGCGGGCTTCACGGTGATGCGGATGACGGCGAGCAACGAGTTGCTGGGCTCGCTCTACAACGACCGCGTGGTCGCGCCGGAGCAGCTCAAGCGCGTGGCCGATGCGTACAACGAGGTGGTCGACAGCGCGCACAAGGTCGGCTCGGGCGCGATCGCTCCCGCAGTCGGCGCGACGCAGGTCAAGGCCGCGCTGGCCAAGGCAGACAAGCGGTGGAAAGAATACGCGGCCAGCATCTGGACGACCAGGAGCTGCCGCTCGTCAAGCAGGCGCAGCCGTTGATGCGCAAGGCCGACGAGGTGACCGCGCAGCTCGCGGGGCTGCTCGAGAAGGGTGATGTCGACGGCGTGCGCGCGCTCGCGGCCGGGGGCCTGTATCCGGCCATCGACCCGGTGGCCGACGTCGTCGACAACCTGGCGGCCGTTCAGCGCGAGGGCGCCGGCAACGAAGACCACACGGCGCAGAAGCTCTACGAGCTCGTGCGCCGGTCCACGCTGGCCGCCAGCGCCGCGGTGCTGGTCGTCGCCACGCTGGTGGCCCTGAGCCTGATCCGGTCCATCACCCGCGGCATCGGCGTCGCCGTGAAGGTGGCGCATACCGTGGCGGCCGGCGATCTGGGCTCGACCATCGTGGTCGACCGCGGCGACAAGATCGGCGCGCTGCTGGAAGCCTTCAAGCAGATGAACCAGCCTGGTAGGCATCGTCGGCGACGTGCGCAACGCATCCGAATCGATCGCCACCGGCTTGGCGCAGATCGCCAACGGCAACGCCGACCTGAGCCAGCGCACCGAGGAACAGGCGAGCAACCTGCAGCAGACGGTGGCCTCGACGGCATCGCGTTCCAGACCAACATCCTCGCGCTGAACGCCGCCGTGGAGGCCGCGCGCGCCGGCGAGCAGGGCCGCGGCTTCGCGGTCGTGGCCGGCGAGGTGCGCTCGCCCGCGCAGCGCTCGGCGACGGCGGCCAGGGAGATCAAGGTGCTGATCGGCGAGACCGCGGGCAAGGTGGAGAACGGCACGCGGCAGGTGGCCGACGCCGGCCGCACGATGGGCGAGATCGTGGAGCAGGTGCGGCGCGTCGGCCAGCTGATCACCGAGATCAGCGAGGCCAGCGGCGAGCAGGCCTCGGGCATCGGCCAGATCGGCGACGCTGTGACGCAGCTCGATCAGGTCACGCAGCAGAACGCGGCGCTGGTGGAGGAGTCGGCCGCCGCCGCGGAAAGCCTGCGCCTGCAGGCCGATTCGCTGGCCCGCACCGTCGCGACATTTCCCCTTTGAAGGTGAGGCGCCGCCTCACCAGCCGTCCGGCGCGATGAACGCCGGATTGCGCAGCGACGCGACGACGTGGTCGCGCCAGGCGCCATCGATGTACAGGTAGCCCGGAGCCAGGCCTTCCTTGTGGAAGCCCAGGCGCTCCAACACGCGCGCGCTGCGCAGGTTCTCGGGCCGGTAGTTGGCCTGTATCCGATGCAGGTTCACGCGCGACGAGAACATCTCCTCGATGCCGGCGGCGATGGCCTCGCTCATCAGTCCCTGGCCGACATAGGCCTCGTCGAGCGCGTAGCCCAGCATCGCGTTCTGGAAGGCGCCACGGGAGACCTGGCTGAAGTGCAGGCTGCCGATCACCTCGACGTCGGTCGACGGCAGCCGCGCGCCGCCAGCCCGGGTCGCATCGATCAGCCAGTAGCGGTAAGCGGCGTCGTTCTGGAACGCCGCGATACCCGAAACGACGCGCGCGGACTGGGCCTCGACCGTGAAGAACGAGTCCGCCGCCGGCGGATCCCAGCGCGCGAAGTGCTGGCGGTTGCGGCGGTGGAACTCGCAGACGGCGGGCGCGAGTCCCGAGTCGCCGACGACCAGGCGCAGGCGCTCGGTGCTGATCTCGTAGCGAGCGAGTGGGGCGATACCCAGCATGGAAACAGGTGCGGTGCGGAAGGTTCCGGATCGTACCCGGCCAAGCTGGCCCGGCGCATGACGGACGAACGGCGTCCGTTCAGGCGGTCGTCTCCGTCGCATCGACGGCGGCCGCGAGCGCGGGCGCTTCCGCGCCGAACGCATAGGCGTCCATGCCCAGGTGGCCGCCCGCGACGCTTGCATGCAATCGGATCGGCGCGTCGTCCCGCCCGCCAGCGCCAGCGGCGATGAACCAGGGCAGCAGGTGTTCGTCGGTCGGATGCATGAACTGCGCATCGGGTGCGAGCCCGCGGTAGTTCAGGAGCGACGTCCAATCGCGTGCCGCGCAACGATCGGCGAACCAGGCGCGGAAGGCCGCGCTGGCCGGCAGTTCGGGCACGGGTTCGGCGCGCGGCAGCCCCAGGCGCAGGTTGTGCGTGATCGAGCCGGTGGCCACGATCCACACGCCTTCGTCGATCAGCGGGCTCAGCGCGGCGCCGAACTCGAACAGTTGCGCGGGTGTCCAGTTCGGCGGGAAGGCGACCGGCAGCACGGGGACGTCGGCGGCCGGGCGGATGCTGCGCAGCGGCACCCAGATGCCGTGGTCGAGGCCGCTTGCTTCGCTGTGCTCGACCGCGATGCCGGCCCACTGCAGCAGCTGCTCGACGTGTGGCGCGAGGCAGGGCACGCCGTCGACGGCGTAGCGCAGGTCGTAGAGCGCCTGTGGAAAGCCGCCGAAGTCGTGGACGGCCTCGTGGCGCGCGCCCGCGAGCGTGACGGCGCGGCGCGCGAGCGTGTGCGCGGACAGCGCGACGATGGCCGCGGGCGGCGATTCGCCGGCGGCCACGCGGGCGTCGATGGCGCGCCCGAGCTGGCGCCAGAACGCGCCGGCCGGGCCGGCGTCCAGCGCCGTCATCGGCGAACCGTGCGAGAGGAAGACGGGGGCGTAACGGGTGTCCATGCAGTCATTGAAGCACCGGCCTGGCGTGGCGCCGTTCGAAGCGATTGGCGACGTTGTTCAACGGCGTTGACGACTGGATGCGGGCCGTGCGCGGCAAGGCCAGGCTCGAATCGACGGATCCGCGCCGCAAACCGGTCACGCCTTCGGTGTACCGTTGGGGCATGACGACGACCTCCACGCAACGACCCCAGGCCTGCGTCTGGCGGCTGGCCGGCCGCCAGGTGTGGCGCGACTTCATCGCCGGCGAACTCAAGCTGCTGCTATGGGCCGTGGTGCTGGCCGTGGGCGCGTTGACGGCCGTGGGCTTCTTCGCCGACCGGATGAGATCCGGCCTCGTGCGCGATGCCGCGCAACTGCTGGGCGGCGACGCCGTCGTGTTCGCCGACAAGCCGCTGCCGCCGGTCTTCGCGCAGACGGCGCGCGAGCGCGGCCTCGTCATCGGCGAGGTCGTCAACTTCCCCAGCATGGCGCGCGCCGGCGCGGCGCAGGGCGGCGCGGCCAAGCTGGCGGCGGTCAAGGCGGTCGACGCCACATATCCGCTGCGCGGCAGCATCGACGTGCGTTTCGGCGAGACGGCGCCGGTGCAGTCGCTCAAGCACGGCCCCGCCGCCGGCACCGTCTGGATCGATCCCTCGCTGGCCAACGCGCTGGCGCTGAAGGTGGGCGATTCGCTCGAGCTGGGCGATACCACGTTGCGCGTCGCCGGCCTGATCGCCATCGAGCCCGACCGCGGCACCGGCTTCGCGTCGCTGGCGCCGCGCGTGATGCTGTCCGTGGCCGACCTGCCCGCCACCGGCCTGGTGCAGCCGTCCAGCCGCGTCACGTGGCGCCTCGCGGTGGTGGCGCCCGATGGCCACGCCGCGGCGGCGCCCGAGTTCGCTGACTGGGCCAAAGACAAGATCAAGGCCGATGGGTTGCGCGGCATGCGTGTCGAGAACCTGGCCTCGGGCCGGCCGGAGATGACGCAGACCGTCGACCGCGCGCAGCAATTCCTCAGCCTGGTGGCCTTGCTCACGGCCTTGTTGTCGGCGGTGGCCGTCGCCGTGGCCGCGCGCGACTTCGCGCAGCGCCACCTGGACGACTGCGCGATGCTGCGCGTGCTGGGCCAGACGCAGAACCGCATCGCCGCCGTGCACGCGATCGAGTTCGTCGGGCTCGGGCTCGCCGCCAGCCTGGCCGGCCTGGCGCTGGGCTTCGTGCTGCACCTGGGCTTCGTCGCGCTGCTCACCAGCTGGCTGCCCAACGGCCTGCCGTGGCCCGGCCCGGCGCCGGCGCTGCTGGGGCTGGGCGTGGGCCTGACGCTGTTGTTGGGCTTCGGGCTGCCGCCGGTGCTGCAGCTCGCGCGCGTGCCACCGCTGCGCGTTTTGCGGCGCGACGTGGGCAATCCCAAGGCGGCCAGCGTCGGCGTGCTGGCGGGCGCCTTCCTCGGCTTCGCGGCGCTGATGATCGCCGCCGCGCGCGACGTCAAGCTGGGCCTGATCAGCGTCGGCGGCTTCGCCGGCGCGGCGCTCGTGTTCGCGCTGGTGGGCTGGCTGGCCGTGCAGGCCTTGCGTCGCTTCGTGCCCGAATCGCGCGCGCCGCGCTGGCTGGTGCTGGCCACGCGCGCCATCGCGGCGCGGCCGGCGTTCGCGGTGCTGCAGGTGGCGTCGATGGCGATCGGCCTGATGGCGCTGTGGGTGCTGGTGCTGCTGCGCACCGATCTCATCGACAGCTGGCGCAACGCCACGCCGCCGGACGCGCCGAATCGCTTCGTCGTCAACATCCAGCCCGACCAGGCGCAGGCCTACCGCGACATGCTCAAGGCCTCGGGCGTGCAGGGTGACGACTGGTTCCCGATGATCCGCGGGCGCCTGGTCACGATCAACGACGAGCCGGTGGGCAAGCGCTACAAGCCCGACACCGACCCGTCCAACATGATCCAGCGCGAGCTCAACCTGAGCAACTCGGCGCAATTGCAGGACAAGGTCAAGATCGTCGCGGGCAAGTGGGTGCCCGACGAACCGGACGGCCTCAGCGTCGAGCAAGGGCTGGCCAAGACGCTGGGCCTGAAGCTGGGCGACAAGATGGTGTTCGACGTCGGCGGGCAACTGGTGTCCGGGCACATCACCACGCTGCGCAAGGTCGACTGGGGGTCGATGCGCGTCAACTTCTTCGTCATGTTCCCGCGCGCCGACATGGGCGACCTGCCGCTCAGCTACATCAGCGCGTTCAGGGCGCCGGCGTCGCCGGGCTTCGACAACCGGCTCGCGGCGCAATTTCCCAACATCACGGCGATCGACGTGTCGGCCACCATCGCGCAGGTGCAGGGCGTGCTCGACCAGGTGATCCACGCGGTGGAGCTGCTGTTCGCGTTCGCGCTGGTCGCGGGTCTCGTGGTGCTGGTGGCGACCGTGTCGGCCACGCGCGAGGCGCGCGCGCGCGAGTTCGCGGTCATGCGGGCGGTTGGCGCATCGGGCACCTTGCTGGGCCGGGTGCAGCGCGTCGAGCTGCTGGGCGTCGGCGCCCTGGCCGGGCTGCTGGCCGCCAGCGCGGCCGTGGCGGTCGGCTGGGGCCTGGCGACCTGGGTGTTCGAGTTCCACTGGAACCCGCCGTGGTGGGTGCCGCTAGCCGGTGCCTTGAGTGGTGGCGCGCTGGCGCTTGCCGCGGGCTGGCCGAGCCTGCGCGAAGTGCTGGCGCGGCCTGTGATGGAAACGCTGCGTCGTGCGGCGCAGGAGTGAACGCGTGTCGGGCTCGAGGCGCCGTTGCTGTAGTCGTCCGTTGGTCTGCGGACGGAGGACTGGCGCGCCATGATTCGCATCGTCCGCCTCGGCACGCCGCGTCAACCGGGCGAGGGCTTGCGCATCGGCACCGTTCGGCGCCCGCCGCGTGGCGTGCCCAAGGCCGAGTTCGCGTCAGGCGACTGGTATGACGTCTGGTACCCGAACCTGTCGCCCAGTGCCGAACTCGTCAAGCGCGCGCTCGCCGCGCAGTCCGACCCGGGCACGACCGGCGAAAGGGAATGGGCCGCGTTCACATGGGGCTACAAGGCCGAGATGAAGCAACCCGAGAACTCGCGCACGATCGAATTGCTGGCTGCTCTGTCGAAGCACACGAACTTCTCGGTGGGCTGCTATTGCGAGAACGAGGCGCGTTGCCATCGGAGCATCCTGCGCGCGCTCCTGCATGACGCGGGCGCGAGGTTCGAAGAATGACTCGCCACTATCGCCACGGTTCAAGTCTGAAGCCTCGAAGTACTCGCGCGAACGTCGCGCGATCCTCGCGGTGGCGTGCGGCGGTGGTAACCAGCTCCGCTTTATAGACCAGTCCGCCACCGGGTCGCAATGCGACTACAGCCTCTTCGATTTCTTGCAAATCCCATGACGTGATCATTGCTGCAGCGGCGGCCATCGAACCCAGTCGCGCGCGGTGCCTGTGTACGCTGGCTGCAGGATCTGCATCCTTTGCAGCGCTCAGCATTGTTTCGAGACCGACTTGAGGGTATTCGCCGTCCAATGCGTCGGCCTCGCTGAACACGACGATGAATGCAGAGCAGTCCGGTGTCAAAGCGATGCTGATCCCGCGTTCCGGCCCGCTTTGCAACGGTCTTAGTCCGCGATACGAATGAGGCACGCCGACCGAGAAGCCCTGGGCATAGTTCGTATAGCGGCCCTTGACCGGCTCGCCCTTGCACTCAGCCATTCGCTGATCCAGGGATACCAGTTCGAGCGACGCTGCGAGCAGCGTCGCGATCATGCGCGTGCCATCTTGTTCGCCTTGTGAGCGCTCAGGCGTCCGCCCCGACCCACTCGATGTTCGCCCCCAGCGACACCAGGTTCTCCACGAACCGCGGATGCGCGCGCCGGATCGGCGTGCCGTTGTAGATGGTGGACTTGCCCTCGATGCTGGAGGCCAGCATCAGCAGCGCGATGGCCACGCGGATGATGTAGGGGCTGTCGACCTCGGCGGGCACCAGCGGCTTGCCACCGAAGGTGATGACGCGATGCGGGTCGGACTGGAAAGCGTGGGCGCCGAACTTCGACAGCTCGGAGGTCCATCCCAGCGCGCCATCGTAGACCTTGTTCCAGAACATCATCTGGCCTTCGGCGCGCACGCCCAGCGCGATGAAGATGGGCAGCAGGTCGACCGGGAAGTAGGGCCATGGCGCGGCCTCGATCTTCTGCAGCATGTTGCGCGTGAACGGCTCGCGCACCTTCAGGCCCTTGGGCACGTACGCGCGCGACCAGCCGCCTTCGTGCGAGATCTCCACGCCCATCTTGGCGAAGCTGCGATCGAGCAGCGGGAAGAATTGCGGGGCGCTGTTCCTGACCTCGACGTTGCCGCCGGTGATGGCGCCGAGCGCGAGGAAGGTGACGATCTCGTGGAAATCCTCGACGAAGGTGAAGTCGACGCCGTGCAGCTCGTCGACGCCGCTGACCGACAGCCGTGACGTGCCGAGGCCCGAGATCTGTGCGCCCATGCGCTGCATGAAGCTGCAGAACTCCTGCACGTGCGGCTCGCAGGCAGCGTTGGTCAGCTCGGACTCGCCGTCGGCCAGCGCGGCGCACAGCACGAAGTTCTCGGTGGTGGTGACCGACGCGTAGTCGAGCCAGCGCCGGTGCGCGTGCAGCGGGCGGCGGGCATGCACGATCAGCGCGCCCGGACCGCGCTCGACCTGCGCGCCGAAGCCTTCGAACACCTCGACGTGCGGATCGATCTCGCGCACGCCCAGCGTGCAGCCCTGCACGTCGTTCTCGATGCGTGCGCTGCCGAAGCGCGCCAGCAGCGGCGGCACCAGCATCACCGACGAGCGCATCTCTTCTGGCAGCTTGTGGATGGCCGGGTCGAACTGCGTGTGCTCGTGGTGGATGCGCAGCACGCCGCCCTTGAGGTCGCCGTCGACCTGGCTGCCCAGCTCGCGGAAGACGGCCAGGATCTTGCGGACGTCGGTGATGTCGGGCACGCCGCGCAGCGTGACGGGCTCGCGCGTCAGCAGCGTGGCCGACAGGATGGGCAGCACCGCGTTCTTGTTGGCGGAGGGGGTGATGCGGCCGCTGAGGGGGCGGCCGCCGTGGACGATGAGATCGGGCACGTGAACTCTTTTCTGGTTCGTTGAGATCGTGGCGCCATCTTATGTATCGACGCGGCGCCTTGGCGTGAGACTTTCTTCCGCGACTGGGGGCGAAAAGCTCACTGCTTGGGCTGGGGCAATTGGAGTGCGCGGTTGGTTTGCGCGTTCGCGTTTGCTTTGCGGCCGGGCGGGCGCGAGGCTGTGTGCCTGCGGCGCTGTTGCCCGCCTGCTTCGCGGCGGGCGTTCCGGGTTTGCATGTCGCGAGCGGCAGGGTGGGCGGGGACTTGGCTCTCCGGCTCGCGTGCATCTGAAGCCCGGCCTGGACGGCCGTGCTTCCGCGGGCTCTGTGGCTTCGACGTGCTCCGCGCGCTCGCGGTCGGGCCGCACTCGGCAACTTGGTTGGCGGACCGGAGGCGTCCGCCCGCGACGATCCGACTCGCCTGCGATCCAAGCCCCCGCCCACCCTGCCGTGCGGCGCATTTGCTTTTGGAAGAGGTGGCGTGTCTCGGGCCATCGAGGCCCTCGACAGCTTCGGCGCCGGCGCTACGCTGCGAATGTGCTGAGTCGCATGCGAGCAGCGCGGACGCTTCGCGTCCGCGGAACGCCTGCTTGCATACCGCGACGCGTAGCAGGGTGGATCCACAAGCCGAGACGACGCCGACGTGGCGCGAAGCGGCCCCGTTCGCGCACCAAGCCACAGTCCGCAGCGTGCGGACGGCGCGCAGGCTGTCGAGCCCCTCGACGGGGCGAGACACGCAAACTCTTCCAACAAACAAGATGCCGCCAGCGGGAGGGTGGGCGGGGGGGTCGAGCCGAAGCGAGTCGGGCCGCGCACGCGAGCCCGAGGCGCGACCCCGCCCACCCTTCCGCTCGCGACATGGAAACCCGGAACGCCCGCCGCGCAGCGGCGGGCAGTCAGCGCCGCAGGCAACCCTCGCAAGCCGAAGCGACCTCGACACGCAGTCAAAGCCAAAGCCAAGACCAGGAAACGACAAAGCCGCCCAAAGGCGGCCTCGCAAGCAAACAAGACGGAGAAATCGCTCAGGTCGCCGATTCAATGAGCCCCATGTCCGAAGCGCTCATCAACGCCTCGATGTCCATCAGGATCAGCATGCGCTCGCCCATGTTGGCGATCCCGGTGATGAAGGACATGTCGACGTGCGAGTTCATCATCGGCGTCGGCTTGATGGCATCGCTGCCCAGCTCGCAGACGTCCGACACCGAGTCGACGACGGCGCCGATCACGCGGCCCTTGACGTTCAGGACGATGACGACCGTGAACGCGTTGAAGTCGGCTTCGGCGCACGACAGCTTCAGCCGCAGGTCGACGATCGGCACGATCACGCCGCGCAGGTTGACGACGCCGCGCAGGAACTCCGGCGTGTTGGCGATGCGGGTCGGTTGTTCGTACGAGCGGATTTCCTGCACGCGCAGGATGTCGATGCCATATTCCTCGCCGCCGAGGCGGAAGGTCAGGAATTCGCCCTTCGCGGCCTTGGCTTCCTTGGCCGATCGCTCTGCGGACTGGCGCGCGATGTGGGTGGCTTCCTTGATCATGTCCATGGCGGATCCTCTGGGCTTCTGGCTGCTGTGTGTTGGAACGAAAGGGTTCTGTATCCGTTATCGGCGTGAGCCGGGCGGAGTGAAGTGACAATTTGCGCTGTTTTCGCCTTGTGGAGGCGAAAAAAAGGGCGCTTGCTCGCGCCCTTCGGGGACTTTTCGGGAAGGATCAGAACGATTCCCACTCGTCGCTGGCGCCGGACGCGGCCGGTGCGGCTGCGGCGGCAGCAGGCGCGGCCGGTGCGGGGGCGGGGGCCTTGGGCGCAGCGGGCTTGGCGGCGGCGGCCGGAGCGGCCGGCTTGCGCGCGGCAGCCTTGGCGATCACCTTGGCCGCGACTGGCTTGTGGGCGGCCGGCGCGGCGGCGAAGTTGTGGACGTCGCCGAAGCCGTCGAGGCGGTACGTGGCGACCACGGTGGTCATGCGATGCGCCTGGTCCTTCAGGCTCTCGGCGGCGGCGGCCGATTCCTCGACCAGTGCGGCGTTCTGTTGCGTCATCTGGTCCAGGCGCGTGACGGCCTCGTTGACCTGCCCGATGCCTTCGCTCTGCTCCAGCGCGGCGGCGCTGATCTCGCCGATGATGTCGGTCACGCGCTGCACGCTGGCGACGATCTCGTCCATCGTGGAGCCGGCGTCCTGCACCAGCTTCGAACCGGTCTCGACCTTGTCGACGCTGGTGCCGATCAGGCTCTTGATTTCCTTGGCGGCTTCGGCCGAGCGCTGCGCCAGCGAGCGGACTTCACCGGCCACCACCGCGAAGCCGCGGCCTTGTTCGCCGGCACGCGCGGCTTCCACCGCGGCGTTCAGCGCCAGGATGTTGGTTTGGAACGCGATGCCGTCGATCACGCCGATGATGTCGGAGATCTTCTTGGACGAGGAATTGATCTCTTCCATCGTCGAGACGACCTGCGAGACCACCGCGCCGCCGCGGCGGGCGACTTGCGTGGCCGAGCTGGCGAGCTGGTTGGCCTGGGCGGCGGCATCGGCGCTCTGGCGCACGTTGCCGGTCAATTGCGACAGCGAGCTGGCGGTCTGCTGCAGGTTGCTGGCCGTCTGCTCGGTGCGCTGGCTCAGGTCCTGGTTGCCGGTGGCGATCTCCGACGAGGCCGTCGACACCTCATGCGTGCCCGAACGGATCGCGCCGATCGTCTTGCGCAGTTCTTCCTGCAGCGTCTTGAGCGCGCGCAGCGAGCCGGACGCGCCCTCGGTGCGGATGTTGGTGGTCAGGTCGCCCTGGCTCATCGCGGTGGCATGCGTGGTGAGGTCCGCGGTGGCGCGGCGCGCCGCCATCATCCCGCTGGCGTAGACCCAGGCGGCGGCGGCGCAGAGCACCGCGCCGGCCGAGGCGAACACCATCGGCGGCCAGCCGAAGACGAGGCCGGCGATCACGACAGCCTGGCTGCCGAACAACAGAGTGAAGAAGAGCATGGTGCGGGCCTGTGTGGATTGGGAGCTCGACATGATGGGATCCGTTTCGAAATGAGCGGGATGACGTAAGGGTGCGGGATTTCAGGTGCCTGGCGCGGCAACGCGTCAGTGGCGGGTGCGGCGCACGAGCGAGCCGGTGTCCAGGATCAGCGCGACGCGGCCGTCGCCCATGATCGTGGCGCCGGACACGTCCTGCACCTTGCGGTAGTTGGCTTCCAGGTTCTTGACGACCACCTGTTGCTGGCCCAGCAGCTCGTCGACCAGCAGCGCCACGCGGGCACCTTCGGCTTCGACGACCACCATGATGTTGCTGACGTGCTCGAAGTCGAAGCGCGGCACTTCGAAGACGCGTTCGAGGTCGATGACGGGCATGAACTCGTCGCGCACCTCGACCACGCGGCCCGAGCCGCCGATCGTCTTGATCATTCCCGGGGCGACCTGGAACGACTCGACCACCGAGGCCAGCGGCAGGATGTAGCACTCGTCGCCCACGCCGATGCTCATGCCGTCCATGATGGCCAGCGTCAGCGGCAGGCGCACCTTGACGCTCATGCCGTAGCCTTCGGCGGAATCGATCTCCACCGTGCCGCCCAGCGACGTGATGTTCTTCTTGACCACGTCCATGCCGACGCCGCGGCCGGACACGTCGGTGACCTGGTCGGCCGTCGAGAAGCCCGGCGCGAAGATCAGCGAATAGACCTCCTGGTCGCTCATGCTGTCGGGCGCGTCGATGCCGCGCTCGCGGGCCTTGCTGATCAGCTTGGCGCGGTTCAGGCCGCGGCCGTCGTCGCGCACTTCGATGACGATGGAGCCGCCTTGGTGCGAGGCGACCAGCGTGATCGTGCCGTGTTCCGGCTTGCCCTTGGCCAGGCGGTCGGCCGGCAGTTCGATGCCGTGGTCGCAGGAGTTGCGCACCAGGTGGGTCAGCGGATCGGTGATCTTCTCGACCAGGCTCTTGTCCAGCTCGGTCGCTTCGCCCTGCGTGACCAGCTCGACCTTCTTGTCGAGCTTGGCGGCCAGGTCGCGCAGCATGCGGGGGAAGCGGTTGAACACCATCGACATCGGAATCATCCGGATCGACATCACCGCTTCCTGCAGGTCGCGGGTGTTGCGTTCGAGGTCGGTCAGGCCGGCCAGCAGTTGCTGGTTCAGTTGGCCTTCGCGGCTGTTCTGGGCCAGCATGGCCTGCGTGATCACGAGTTCGCCGACAAGGTTGATCAGCTGGTCGACCTTCTCGATCGACACGCGCAGCGTGGCCTGGTCGGGCGACGCGACCTTCGCGTCGGGCTTGGCGGCAGCGGCCTTGGGGGCGGCGGCGACGGCTGCAGGCGCCGGCGCGGCGACTTCATCGGCGGCGGCCGGCGCGGGCGCGGCAGCTTCCGTCGGAGCAGCGTCGGGCAGCGGCTCGAAGAAGCCGTAGCCGGGATCGACCGGGCTTTCTTCCGGCGGCGCGCCGGCGTTCTCGCGGAAGAAGCCGAAGCCGGGGTCGGTGGCGCGCATCTGGATCTTGTCGCGTGCCACATGGAACGTGAACAGGTCTAGCAGTTCATTGTCGGACGTGGTCGTCACCACGCGGAAGCGGCGCATGCCGTCCGCGGCGCGGCCGCCGTCCAGCGGTTCGATCGTGCCCAGGTCCTCGATTTCCTTGAACAGCTCGCTCAGCGCGTCGGCGGTCTCGGGCTTTTCCAGCGGGCCGACGACCAGTTCGATGGCGCGCGTCTGCGCCTTGGGCACGGGCATCGACGTCAGCGTCGGGCTCGCGACGACCGGGGCGACGGGCGCGGCGGCGGCCTTGGCGACCGGCGCAGGCGCGTGGCCTTCGGCCATCGCGCGGATGCGGCCCAGCAGTTCGCTGGTGTCGGGGGCGCTGCTGGCCGAGCCCTGGTGCACGGCCAGCTGCGCCTTGAGCGCATCGCCGGCGGCCAGCAGCACGTCGACCATGGCCGACGTCGGGTTCAGTTCATGGCGGCGCAGCTTGTCCAGCAGCGTCTCCATCTGGTGCGTCAACGCGGCGACGTCGGCAAAGCCGAACGTGGCGGCGCCGCCCTTGACCGAGTGCGCGCAACGGAAGATGGCGTTCATCTCCTCGTCGTCGGCGGCATCGACGTTGAGCTCCAGCAGCTTCTGCTCCATCGAGTCCAGGTTCTCGCCAGCTTCTTCGAAGAAGACCTGGTAGAACTGGCTCAGGTCGATGCCGGCCGAGCTGCTGTTGTTACTGATCTCACCCATTACTCTTACTCCTGATCCGG
>Ga0302279_10000202_pt1 | contig 85440 bp, 78 predicted proteins | sample III_Bog_N3_3_FD_194541 | JGI IMG/M metagenome (GOLD analysis project Ga0302279, IMG submission 194541) | Peat permafrost microbial communities from Stordalen Mire near Abisko, Sweden - III_Bog_N3_3 | ecosystem: Environmental > Terrestrial > Soil > Wetlands > Peat | place: Sweden: Abisko...
CTGGGTGGCTGGGTCGAGATGCGGCCGCACCTCGCGGTGCACCCTTGCGTGATAGGCGTCGAGCCAGTGCCGTTCATCGACGCTGATCATGTCCAGATCGATCAGGCGGCGGTCGATCGGCGCCAGGGTCAGCGTCTCGAAAGCGTTGAGCGGCTTCTCGGCGCCGGCAATCTCGGCGCCCACCACCAGTTCGAGATTCTCGATCCGGATGCCGAACCCGTCGGTCTTGTAATAGCCGGGCTCGTTGGACAGGATCATGCCGCGGCGGAGCGGCGTGGTGCCGAGCTTGGAGATGCGCGCCGGCCCTTCATGCACCGAGAGATAGCTGCCGACGCCGTGGCCGGTGCCGTGCTCGAAATCGACGCCGGCCTGCCACAGGAACTGGCGTGCCAGGGTGTCGAGCTGGGCGCCGGTGGTGCCGTCGGGAAACACCGCGCGCGCGATCGCGAGATGGCCGCGAAGCACGCGGGTGAAGCGGTCGCGCATTTCCGCGGTCGGCGCGCCGATCGGGATGGTGCGGGTGACGTCGGTGGTGCCGTCCTGATATTGCGCGCCGGAATCGATCAGCAGGAGGTCGCCGGAGGCGATCCTCCGGTTGCTCTTGCGGGTGACCCGGTAGTGCACGATGGCCCCGTTCGGTCCGGTGCCGGCGATGGTCGGGAACGAGACGTCCTTCAGCGCGCCGGTGTCGCGGCGAAAACTCTCCAGCGCCTCGACGGCATCGATCTCGGTCAATGCCCCCGACGGCGCCTCGCGGTCGATCCAAGCCAGGAACCGGGCCAGCGCCACCGCGTCGCGCCGGTGCGCGGTTCGAGTGCCTTCGATCTCGGTGGCGTTCTTGACCGCTTTCAGCAGGCTGACGGGATCGCTGCCGCGCACCGCCTTGCCGCCCGCGGCGCCGATCAGCCGGGTCAGGGCGTCGGCGGCGGTGGCGCTGTCCAGCGCAATCGAGGCGCCGCGCTGGGCCAGCCGGGTAAGCTCGCCAGTCAGCGCTTCCGGTTCCGCCACTTCGGCGCTCTGTTCGAGATGGTCGCGGGCGCTGTTCGACAGTTTGCGGTGATCGATGAACACAATGGGGCGGCCGTCCTTCGGCACCAGCGCGTAGGACAGCGGCAGCGGGGTGTGCGAGACGTCGGCGCCGCGGATATTGAAGGTCCAGGCCACCGCATGGGAATCCGAGAGCACCAGCGCATCGACGCCGAGCCGGATGATCTCGATCCGGATCCGCCGCAGCTTGTCGGTTTCGGCTTCACCTGAGAATTGCGGGCCATGAATCGCGACCGGGCCGAGCGGCGCGGGCGGGCGTTCGGTCCAAACCGAATCCACGGGATTGCCGTCGACCGCGATCAATTCCGCGCCCGCCGTGGCGCAGGCCGCGGCCAGCCGCTCGGCTGCCGCCGTCGTGTGCAGCCACGGGTCAAATCCGAGGCGGTCGCCGGCTGACAGATGCCGTCCCAGCCAGGTTTCGGGCGAGGGATCGACCAGCGGCTCGACGCTCCAGGCCTTGGCATCGACCTGCTTGGCGGCCTGCAGCGTGTAGCGGCCGTCGACGAAGATCGCGGCCTCGTGGGCGAGCACGATGGCAAGGCCCGCCGATCCGGTGAAGCCGGTCAGCCAGGCCAGCCGCTCCTCGGACGGCGCGACATATTCGTTTTGCTGCTGATCGGCGCGGGGAACGACGAAACCGCTCAGTTTCCGGCGCAGCAGTTCCTCGCGAAGGGCGGCCAGCCGCGCCGTCAGCGCAACGCCGCTTTCGGGCTCCTCGAAGGTCTGGAAATGGGCTTCGAACATGGCCTTGGTACCTTAGGACGGCGCGAACAACGCCGCAATGCGACCCGATCGGCTCGATGGCATAACATATGCTTGAAAATATCCGCTTGTTAGGCGGATCGGAACGGTTTGTCGTTACAGGCGGTTCATCTGGCGCGTTCTGGAGCCTTTCCAGCAGTGTTTCAACTCACGTCCGAGGGGATACACAATGCCTGCATTCAGTTTCGAGAAGATCTCGCCGCCGCCGGCGCCACCCAGGCCAGATCCGGCGGACGAAAAAAAGCCTCGCGGCGTCATCGTCCAGATTCTCGATCGTCTGGTGGAAACCCGGGTAAAGCGCACGCTGCGCCGGGAAACCGGCGTCATCGCCCGACGCGAACCGAAGCCGCCGGGCTAGTCTAGGCCAGTCTCGCTCTGGTCGGAGTCGCGGCCGGCATCGGCTTCGTCCTCATTCCGCGCGGCGCATCAACAGGCTGCTCCAGCCTTCGATCTGCAGATGCCCCTGCAGCACCAGCCCGCGGGCGCGGTACGCGGCGATCACGCCTTGCGCCTGATGCGGCAGCAGTCCCGACAGGATCACCTGTGCCGAGGGCGCCAGATGATGGGCCATCGCGGTCGCCATCTGGCGCAGCGGATTGGCCAGAATGTTCGCCATTACCAGGTCGAACGGCCCGTGCTCGGCGAAGCCCGGCGCCGCAAATCCGGTCGCCAGAATCGTCTCGACCCAGTTGCCGGCGCGGTTCTGCCGCGCGTTGTCCCGCGCGGTCGTGACCGAGAGAGGATCGATATCGCTCGCCAGCACCCGGCGGCGCAGCGCCCGCGCCGCGGCGATCGCCAGCACGCCGCTGCCGGTGCCGAGGTCGAGCACCCGCCTCGGAGAACGCGCCCGCAGCAGGGAATCGAGCAGCAGCAGGCAGCCGCGCGTGGTGCCATGGTGCCCGGTGCCGAACGCCAGTGCTGCCTCGATCTCGATGCCGAGCTTGTTGGCGGGGATTTTGGCGCGGTCATGCCGGCCGTGCACGATGAAGCGTCCGGCGCGCACCGGAACCAGCTCCTCGAGCGTCGCCTTGACCCAATCCTTGGCCTCAACCGTGTCGAAAGTGATGTCGCGCGCGGCCTCGGAGCCGGCGGCGGTGCCGACCAGTTCACAGACCGCTGCCTGATCGGGTGGCTCGGCGAAATGCACCGTGACGTCCCAGCGGCCGTCCGGTCGTTCGAACGCGGTGACCGCGGCCTGGCCGTCGAAAAAGCTCTCGGTCAGCAGATCGACGACGCGCCGCGCCGCCGCTTCGCCGCCGATCGCAAAACTGGCGCGGCTGGTGCTCGGGGTGAGGGTGGATGTCATCTCAGGCGTCGGCCGCCACCAGAAACAGGCTGTCGATCAGCGCGGTCTGGGCGGCGCCGGTCTGCCGCAGGAACTCCGCCAGTTCCAGCTCGTCGAAACCGTCATGCCGGGAGGTCTGCCATTCGTGACGCACCAGCAGGCGCCTGGTTTCGGTGTCGAACACCAGAACCCAGGAATCCTGATCGGCCGGGCCAGGCCCACGCCAGCTCTGGTAAAATCTGCGATTGACCGCTGACATGTCAGCTCCCGATCCGTGCTTTCCGCTCAGCATAGCAAATAACGAGTAGCCTCGCACCGGCGCACGACCGGCTTGTCGTTCCGTGACGGGCATCGCCGCGCCGTGGTGCGATGTATTTTAGACACTGCAGGCCACGGGTCCGGCCCAGCCCCGGAGCGCGCCGTTATAGCGGCATGATGCACTACCCGGGAGCTTGTCGCCACGCACCGGAACATACCCGGATTATCCACCGGAACATACCGTGATTCTTTCGAGCTTTGTCCCCACCTCAAGGCACCGGCTGTTCACGGGGACATCCACCATTTTTCCACGCTTTATCCACCGGCTTGTCGACAGCCTGTCCCCAAGCTTGGCTTACCCGAACAGCGCCCGGTGATCCCGCAGGATCACGCGCGCCGCGTTGTGGCCGGGGGCGCCGGTGACGCCGCCGCCGGGATGGGCACCGGCGCCGCAATGGTAGAGGCCCTTCAGCGGCCCGCGATAATCCGCGTGGCCGAGCATCGGCCGCGCCGAGAACAACTGGTTCAAGCTCAGCGCGCCGTGAAAGATGTCGCCGCCGAGCAGCCCGAACTGGCGCTCCAGGTCGAGCGGCGACAGCACCTGCCGGCCGAGCACGCTTGTAGCAAAACCCGGCGCGTAACCGTCCACGGTCGCGATCATGAGGTCAGCGACCTCCTCGCGATGGTCGTCCCACGATCGTCCATCGGGCAGTTCCGGCGCGACATGCTGGCAGAACAGGCTGGCGACGTGCTGGCCCGGGGGGCACAGCGTATCGTCCAGCGTCGAGGGAATCAGCAGCTCGACCACCGGCGCGCGGCTCCAGCCGAGGTCGCGGGCGTCCTGCCAGGCGCGGTCCATATAGCCGAGGCTGGGGCCGATGATGATGCCGGCGCTGAGATGATCACCCGGTCCCGGCAACGCCGTGAACGAGGGCAGCGCGTTCAGCGCCACATTGATGCGGAAGGTGCCGGAGCCGTTGCGCCAGTTCCGGATCCGATCAAGGAAGGCCGGCGGCAGCGCCTCTGCCGGCAACAGCCGCGTATACAGCAGTTTCGGGTTGACGCTGGAGGCGACATAGCGGGCGCGAATGACCTCGCCGCTGTCGAGGTGGACGCCTGTGGCGCGGCCGCGTTCGACCATCACCTCGCGCACGCCGGCCGCGACCGCGATCTCGGCGCCATGCCCGCGCGCCGCGCGCGCCATCGCCTGGCTGATCGCGCCCATGCCGCCGATGGCGTGGCCCCAGACGCCCTTCTTGCCGTTCACCTCGCCGAAGGCATGGTGCAGCATCACATAGGCCGAGCCCGCGGCATAGGGGCTGGCGTAATTGCCGACGATGGCGTCGAAGCCATAGAGCGATTTTACCAGGTCGCTCTCGAACCGTTGATCCAGCATCTCGCCGGCCGAGCGCGTGAACAGATCGAGCAGGCTGCGTTGCTGCTCCAGCTCGAGTCCGCGCAGGATGCCGGCGGTGCCGAGCGCGTTGAAGGCCTCGCGGATCGACCGCGGACCAAATCCCGCGACCAGGTTCGGCGGCGCGCGCAGCACCAGCTGCCGCAGCACGTCGGCGATGCCGGCAAGTTCGCGCGCAAACGCGTCGATCCGGCCGGCGTCGCGCGGGCTCAGTCTGGTTATCGATTCATGGGTGCGGCCTTCACCGGTCAACAGATGGCTGCCTTCAGGGGCTGGCAGGAAATTCTGGGCGCGGCGTTCGACGATCCGCAGGCCGTGATCGGCCAGCCTGAGATCGGCGGCGATCACGGGGTTGAGCAGGCTGACGGTGTAGGCCGCGACCGAATTGCGAAACCCGGGATGGAATTCCTCGGTGACGGCGGCGCCGCCGACCACCGGGCGGCGCTCTACCACCTTCACGCGCAGCCCGGCCTTCGCCAGATAGGCCGCGCAGGTGAGGCCGTTATGCCCGGCGCCGATGATGACAACGTCTGTTTGAGCCATGTCCGTTTCAAGAAGTACTGATTGATAGGTCATTCCGGGATGGCCCATCCAAGTCGGCAACAGCCGACTGAATGGGGCCAGCCCCGGAATCTCGAGGTTCCCCGATGTGCCATTGCACATCTGAGGTCGTGCGGAGCCTGTCATCGGGCCGCGACTTGCGCGGACCGTTGGCACGTCCCGCAATGACGGTGTCATCTTCAGCGCGGTTCCCCATCCTTATCGAAGAGTGCGACAGCAGCACAGCATGAAGTGCGATATTCGTCTTTCCCCGTCGCGGATTGCCCGCGGTGTCGCGCTATGCTCCATTGCCGGTCCCGGCGGGTCCTGCCGGAAGCCGCCGCCGGCGCCCGCCGGCTTCAAGCCGGAGCCTGCATGCCTTCACCTGATCCGTCCGCGTCCACCGGCCAGCCCTCGGCGGCGACAAACTCGCTGGTGCTGGTGATCTATACCTCCGCGATCTTTGTCAGCGCGCTCCTGTTGTTCTCGGTGCAGCCGCTGTTCACCAAGATGGTGCTGCCGCGGCTCGGCGGGTCGCCCGCGGTGTGGTCGGTGGCGATGGTGTTCTTCCAGTCGCTGCTGCTCGGCGGCTATGGCTACGCGCATTATCTGATGCGGATCCGCAACCGCATGATTCCAGTGGTGGTCCATCTGACGCTGCTGGCGATAGCGCTGTTGACGCTGCCGCTGTCGATCGCCGGCGGCTGGGGCGAGCCGCCGGCCTCGGGCTATGCGTTCTGGCTGCTCGGCCTGTTCGCGGTCTCGATCGGGCTGCCGTTCTTCGCGCTGGCGGCCAACAATCCGCTGCTGCAGGCCTGGTTCGTCCGCACAGGCCATCCGGCCGGCCCGGATCCCTATTTTCTCTATGCCTCCTCCAATATCGGCAGTTTCCTCGCGCTGTTGTCCTATCCGGTGCTGCTGGAACCGATGTTCACCTTGCGCGCACAAAACCTGATCTGGACCGGCGTCTATGGCCTGCTGATCGTGCTGATCGCGGCCTGCGGGTTGCTGCTGCTGCGCTCGCCGGCCACCGCGGCGGTCGATGTGCTGGCCGAGGACAGCGACGCGCCGCCGCCGGCCTGGATCCTGCGCGGGCGCTGGATCTTCCTGGCCGCGGTACCCTCGGGCCTGCTGATCGCGGTGACCGCGCATATTTCCACCGATGTCGCCGCAGCACCGCTGCTGTGGGTGCTGCCACTGTCGCTGTATCTGTTGACCTGGGTGCTGGTATTCCAGTCGCGGCCATTGCTGCCGCACGGCTGGATGCTGCTGCTGCAGCCGCTGGCGATCGCGGGCATCATCGTGCTGCTGGCGATCGGCGGCGAACAGAACCTGCTGCTGACGCTCGGCGGCAACCTGCTGTGCTTCTTCGTGATCGCGATGGCCTGCCATGGCGAGCTGGCGCGGACCCGCCCGGCCGCCCGATATCTCACCGGCTTCTATGTCGCGCTGTCCTTCGGCGGCATGCTGGGCGGCCTGTTCGCCGGCCTGATCGCGCCGTTCGCGTTTTCATGGATCGCCGAATACCCGATCCTGCTGGCGCTGGCGGCGCTGTGCCGGCCGCCCGGCGGCGACGAGCGCTGGCCGGGCTGGAGCCGCTGGTACTGGCCGCTGCTCGCCATCGCCGCGGTGGCGTTGATCGCGCCATCCTGGTCCGACATCAGGCTGATGAGCTGGCTCGACGATCACAGGGTCTGGGTGATCGGCGCCGTCGGCGCGGTCTCGGCGCTGCTGGCGCTGGGGCTGAACGCCAACCGCTGGAAAATCTTCGCCACCGTGGTGGTGGCGCTGGTGCTGATCCGTGCCTATCCGGCCGACGACGGGCGGGTCGACACCGTGCGCAGCTTTTTCGGCGTCCACAAGATCCTGGTGACGCCGCACGGCCAGTATCACGTGCTGATGCACGGCACCACGATTCACGGCGCCCAGAAATTCCAGAACGACGACGGCACCCCGCTGACCGGGCGGCCCGAGCCGATTTCCTATTATCACGCTGATGGCGGCATCGGCCAGGCGATCACCGCGATACGCGAGCGCAAGGGCGGCCCGATCCGGGTCGCGGTGATCGGTCTCGGCGCCGGCACGCTGACCTGCGCGTCGGCTCCCGGCGAGCACTGGAACTTCTTCGAGATCGACCAGTCGATGGTCGATACCGCGCGCGATCCGAAATATTTCACCTATATCGCCAACTGCGAGCCGGATCTGAAGCCGGTGATGGGCGACGCCCGCCTGACCTTCGCGCGCGAGCCGGACGGTATCTACGACCTGATCATCGTCGATGCCTATTCGTCGGACGCGATCCCGATCCATCTCGCCACCCAGGAAGCGATGAAGATCTACAAGGACAAGCTGGCGCCGCAGGGCGTGGTGCTGATGCACGTCTCCAACCGCCACCTCGAACTGGCCAGCGTCGTGGTCGGCATCGCCGAGGCCAACGACCTGAAGAGCTGGGTCTACAGCGAGGACTCCGATCGCGACAGCGAATACATCTTCGCAACCTCGGTGGTGGTCTCGGCGCGCGAGCAGGCCGATGTCGGCAAGCTGGCGTCCTCCGACGAGTGGGTGCTGACCGCGGCCGACGCCAACCAGCGGGTCTGGACCGACGACTATTCCAACGTGCTCGGCGCGGTCTATCGCCGGCTGCGCGACGGCGAGCAGTAGTTGCGGCGGCGGCAGGGGAAGATCCGATGCACGACAAGGTCGATGTCCTGATCGTCGGTTCCGGCGCGTCGGGGGCCGCGGTGGCCTGGAGCCTGGCCGACACCAGGATGCGCATTCTCTGCCTCGAGCAGGGCGATTGGGTGAAGCCGACCGACTATCCGAGCAACGGACGGGACTGGGAGGCGCGGCTGTTCAGCGATTTCGCGATCAATCCCAACCGCCGCGCGCGGCCGACCGACTATCCGATCAACGACGCCAATTCGCCCATAAAAGTGGCGAATTTCAACGGCGTCGGCGGCTCCACCATCATGTACACGGCGCATTTTCCGCGTCTGCACCCTTCCGACTTCAGGGTGCGCACGCTGGACGGCGTCGCTGACGACTGGCCGATCGACTACGCGACGCTGGAGCCGTTCTTCGCCGAGAACGACCGCATGATGGGCGTTTCGGGCCTTGCCGGCGATCCCGCCTATCCGCCTAAGCAGCCGCCGATGCCGCCGATCCCGCTTGGCAAGTCGGGCGCGCGCTTCGGCAGGGCGATGAACGAGCTGGGCTGGCATTGGTGGCCGTCCGACACCACCATCGCCACCGCCGACTATGAAGGGCGTGGGCGCTGTATCAACCTCGGCCACTGCACCCCGGGCTGCGCGCAGGGCGCCAAGGCCAGTACCGACATTACCTATTGGCCGCTGGCGATCCGCGCCGGGGTCGAGCTGCGCACCCTATGCCGGGTTCGCGAGATCACCACCGACAGCCAGGGCATGGCCTCCGGCGTGATCTATTATGACGCCGACGGCCAGGAGCACTTCCAGCCGGCCGAAGTCGTCATCCTTGCCTGCAACGGCGTCGGTACCCCGCGCCTGATGCTGAACTCGGTATCGGCGAGGTTTCCGAACGGCATCGCCAATTCGTCGGGGCTGGTGGGCAAGAACCTGATGTTTCATCCCTACGCCCTGACCTATGGCTATGTCGATGAACCGCTCGACGGCAATCACGGACCGCCTTTGTGCCTGTGGAGCCAGCAATTCTACGAGACCGATCCCGACCGCGATTTCGTGCGCGGCTACACCTTTCAGTTCGGGCGGGGCGTCGGCGCGATCATGGAAGCGATCGTCAGCATCAATGCGGGCCGGCTGCCGTGGGGCGAGGACCACCACGCCGCCTATCGGAAGCTCATCAATCGGCGCATCGGCCTTTCGGCGATCTGCGAGGACCTGCCGGAAGAGCACAATCGGGTCACCCTCGATCCCGTGCTGAAGGATTCCAGCGGCATTCCGGCCCCCAAGATCGACTACACCATCAGCGCCAACAGCCTGAAGATGATGAATCACGGCATCGCCCGCGCCAGTGAAATCCTGGCCGCGGCGGGCGCCGGCAATATCGCGGTCGAGAGTCCGATCCTCAACGGCGGCTGGCACCTGCTCGGCACCGCGCGGATGGGCACCGACCCCGGGCGTTCGGTGGTGAACGAATGGGGCCGCTGCCATGACGTCAAGAACCTGTTCATCGTCGACGGCAGCATCTGGGTCACCTCCGGCGGCGTCAATCCGACCTCGACCATCCAGGCGCTGGCTCTCTATATCGCCGACAGCATCAAGCAGCGCCTCGCCAACCTGTTCGACTGAGAACCATCCGATGCCGCAAGACCCGCTCCCCGCCCAGCAAGCCCGCGATCTTCGCGCTTTGGCCGGCACCATCATCCCCGCCAGCGCAGCCTATGGCGTGCCGGGCGCCGACGACGAGCGGATCTTCGGCGACATCCTCGGCAGCCTCGGGCGCGACCGCGACGATGTTTGTCGCGCGCTTGCCGATCTCGCCGTGCTGGCGGGCGGCGGTTTTGCCGAGCTCGCGCCGGCGCGCCGCAACGAGGTGGCTGCCAGGCTTCGTGAGGCCGGCGGTGCGCCGCTTGCCGCCTTGGTCCGCGTGGTGCTGCTTTGCTACTACCGGGACGACCGGGTGATGCGATCGCTCGGCCAGGAGCCGCGCCCGCCGTTTCCGAAGGGCCATGTCGTCGAACAGGGCGACTGGTCGCTGCTCGATCCGGTCCGCGCGCGGCCGAAGATGTACCGGCGGGTTGAGTGAATCGATATCTGCCTGCGGCAGAGGCATAAGTTCGCTTCCCGACAGTCCACATCTTGCTTCGCAAGCTGGGTTGCGGCGGTCGATCGGACTATGTACAGAAGCAATTCGGGCTGGAATTGCGTGTGATGAAATGCGCGATAATCGGGTAATCAGGAGCCGCCACCTTCATAGGTTGCAGCGACGGCATTTCATCGTCTTCGATGTGCTGCCTTTTCTGGGCACGCTCGTCGCGCTAGGGCTGCTGGTCTATCGACCCGTCGGCGCCGTCGATATCGGCCTGTTCTTCTCGATGTGGCTGCTCACCGGCCTGGGACTGACCGTCGGCTATCACCGTCTGTTCACGCATCGCGCGTTCTCGACAGGCCTGGCGATGAGCTGCATCTTCATCGTCATGGGATCGATGGCGGGGCGCGGCCCGATGCTGTCATGGGTCGCGATGCATCGACGGCATCACGAACTGTCCGATCACACGGGTGATCTGCATTCGCCGAACCTGCACGGCGCCACCGCGATCGGACGCCTGCGCGGTTTCCTGCATGCGCATCTGACCTGGATGATCGAGCACGATTATCCCAACGTCGCGCATTACGTGCCGGACCTGATGGCCGAGCGCACCTTGGTTGCGGTCAACCGCCATTATTACACCTGGGTGATGCTTGGCCTGCTTATTCCGGCCGCGATCGGCGGCCTTGCGACGGCCAGCCTGTGGGGCGCCGTCACCGGATTTCTCTGGGGTGGCATGGTGCGCATGTTCGTGGTCGAACAGTCGATGTCGGCGATCAATTCCGTCACGCATATTTTCGGCACGCGGCCGTTCCTTACCCGCGACGACAACAGCCGAAATCTGGGCGTGATGGCGCTGCTGGCATGGGGCGAAGGCTGGCACAACAACCACCATGCCTTTCCCTATTCGGCGGCATTCGGGCTGCGCTGGTTCGAACTCGATCCCGGGTTCCTGCTGATACGCTTGCTGGAGGCCTTCGGCCTGGCATGGAACGTGAAGGTCCCCAGTCGCGAGAAGATCGCGCTCCGTCTCCTGCATCGGCAGACCCGCCAAGCCACCGATCTCGAACCCGGGTGACTGCCGAAGCCAAGCTTGGGGAGGGCCCCGGTTCAAGCAACCGGGCGCTCCGACATGCCGACGTACTCGAAATCGTAGCCTGATGCTGTTCAGCGACTATCCATTCCTGTTGGTGTTCCTTCCGGCAGCCATCGTGATCTATCGCCTTGCCGATCCCCATCCGCGATGGCGGATCGCGGTGCTGTTGCTGCTGTCCTTCGTGTTTTACGGCTACTGGAATCCGCCTTCCGTCGTGCTGCTGGCGGCGTCGATCGTGATGAACTGGCTGGCCATGCTGGCCTACCAAAGGACCAAGTGGCCAGCCGTGGTCACGGCGATGATCGTCATCGACCTGCTTGTCCTTGGTGTATTCAAATACGCCAATTTCTTCGTGTACAATCTCGGCGTCGCGCTGGACCGCCCGATGCCGCAGCTCGATATCGTGCTGCCGCTCGGCATCTCGTTCTTCACCTTTCACCACATCATGTATCTGGCCGATTTGCGGCGCGGCAAGGCGCCGTCCTGTTCGCTCGGCCGCTACGCGCTCTATATCGCCTTTTTCCCCCAGGCGATCGCCGGGCCGCTGGCGCGGTGGTCGCAGGTCATGCACCAGTTCGGCCGCCGGGTGTATTCGCCGGGATGGCAGCGCCAGTTCTGCATCGGCATCAGCTTTATCGCGATCGGTCTGTTCGAAAAGATCTTGCTCGGCGACCGGATCGGGCGCCTGCTCGATCCGATCTATGCACAGGCTGATCGCGGCCAGGTGTTGAACGGCGATTCCTGGCTGGCGCTTGTCTTCAACATCCAGATCCTGTTCGACTTCGCCGGTTATTCGGACATCGCGATCGGGCTCGGACTTCTGTTCGGCGTGCAGTTGCCGTTCAATTTCAACGCGCCGTTTCGCTCGACCAGCATCCAGGATTTCTGGCAGCGCTGGCACATGACGCTGATGCTGTTCCTGCGGGACTATGTATTCCACCCGCTCGCCAACGCCCGTATCGTGCCACGGCGTTTTCGCCTGCTGCAGTATTTCGGCGCGATGCTTCTGACGATGACGCTATGCGGGCTGTGGCACGGCGCCAGCTGGAGCTTCGTGCTGTGGGGGATATTGCATGGCGGTGCGCTGGTGGGCTGTTCGCTTTGGCGGCGCCATGGCCCGAGGCTGCCGCCGCTGATCGGCTGGGCGCTGACGGTTGTTTTTGTACTGCTGACCGGGGTGATATTCCGCGCCGCGACGCTGGATGCGGCATGGAACGTTTTTTGCGGCCTTGCGATCCCGCCCACTCTCGATCGGGGAAAGCATCTGGTGCCGGTCGTTGTGGTGCCACTGATTGCGTTCCTGTTGCCGGCCAGCCAGGACATCGTTGCGCGGCTGACTGCGCGGCCAAGGCCGCTGCTCGCCGGCTTGCTGGGCATCGGCATGCTGGCGTTGCTCCTCGAAATCGGTGATCGGGAACTCCATGAGTTCATCTATTTCCAGTTCTGATATTTCCCGTTCTGACGCCGCGTGGGGCCGCTGTCTTGCCGCCTTTCTCGGCGCGCTCGGGATCGGTGCGCTGTTGATTCTGGTTCTGATGGTCCTGGTCGATCCCTATGACAGCGGGCAGTTCGGGTTGCTCGGCATCGAGGGCGTCGTCGACCAGAACGCGACCACCGCCGATGCCAGCCGGGCTCGCGATCCACGGTTTGATTCCGCGATATTCGGCAATTCGACCGGTCAACTGCTCGATCCGGCCGACCTATCGCCGGCGACGGGCAAGCACTTTGTGCAGCTGGTAGCGCCGGGCGCCGATCCGCGCGGACAGCTGGCGATACTGGATTTTTTCATACGTCATCATCCGCATATCGGCGCTTTGGTCGTGGTTACCGATGAGCTCTGGTGCAGCCACAATCCCGCACCGCTGCCCGCGAATCTGTTCCCCTTCTGGCTCTATGACGGCAGCAAGCTGGATTATGCGCGCCATCTGTTTTCCTGGCGCGCGCTCGACCATGCGTTTCAGAGGATCACGATTGGCCTGGGTTCGCGCAAGCGCATGGCGCCTGACGGCTTCTGGAGCTACGAGGAGGTCTGGCCTCCCGGGGGAAAGCACCCGGCCGTCACAACGCCGCCGCAGCAGCCGCCGTTCGCAGGCCAGGTCAGCGATGTCTTTCCCATCGAAACGCTGCTCGAGGGAGCGATCAAGAAACTTCCGGCCGAAGTTGCCGTGGTTCTGCTGGTGCCGCCGACCTTTTTTACGATCATCCCGCAGCCCGGCAGTCTTGCCGCGGCGGAGCACGAGGCCTGCAACAAGGCCTTCCGGTCCATCGTGGCCGGACGGCCTCACAGCAACTTCATCGATTACCGCATCGACAACGCCCTGAGCCGCGACCCCGCGAATTTTGTCGATCTGATCCACTACCGCGCCAAGATTGCGCAGAAGATCGATCAGGGTGTCATCGCGAGCTTCGCTTTCGGCAACGCCGCGAAGATCGATTTCTGATTACTGGGCTGCGGCCGTCAGGTCCTCGAATTGCCGTTCGAGCCAGAGCGCGCGCGTGAGGCCGCGCTGAAGCTTGCCGCTGGTGGTCTTCGGCAGGGTTCCCGGCCTGATCAGCATGATGTGACGCGCGAACAGTTCGTGTTGATCGGTCACCCCTTGGCGGATGAGACCCTTCATCTCGCTCGGATCGATCCGGTTGCGCTCGGTGCGCTCGATCTCCTGGACGATGACCAGCGTTTCCTCGTCCCGATCGTCGAGCACCGAGAACGCCGCGCCGCAATTGCGGCGGAATGCCGGATGCAGCGCCTGCACCGTATGCTCGATGTCCTGCGGATAATGATTGATCCCGCGGACCACGACGAGGTCCTTGATCCGCCCGGTAATGAACAATTCGCCGGTTTCGTCCAGAAACCCGAGATCGCCGGTGCGCAGCCAGCCTGCACCGTCCGTGTCCCCGTCGATGCGCGCGTTCAGGCCAGTCCGGCTGGCTTCGGCGTTTCGCCAATAGGCGCGGGCGACATTCGCTCCGTTGACCCAGATTTCGCCGATCCGGTTGGCCGCACACCGCAGGCAGCCGTCCGGCTCGACGATCGCAATTCGTTCCTTGACCAGCGCACGGCCGCATCCGACCAGCGTCTGGAGGTCGGCCCGATCGAGCGGCGCCCGGACCGCATGGTCCTGCAGGCCGGATCGGCTGACGATCCGCGTCAGGTGACCGCCGCCTCTGCGGCCGCCCGCGATCAACAACGTGGCTTCCGCCATCCCATAGGCCGGGAAGACAGCGTCCGGATTGAAACCATGGGGGGTAAAGGTTTCGATAAACCGGCTTATCGTGCCGGCCTGAACCGGTTCGGCGCCGTTCAGCGCCACCTTCCAGCAGGAGAGATCGATGCCCTGCATCTGATCGGCCCGATACCGGCTGACGCAGAGATCGTAGCCGAAATTGGGGCTGCAGCCGACCTCGGCACGATAGTGATGAATGGCGCGCAGCCAGTTCAGCGGTCGCTGCATGAAGGCGTTGGGCGCCATCAAAACGCACAGCGCTCCGACATAGAACGCTTCCAAGGCGTTCAGGATCAGTCCCATGTCGTGATACAGCGGCACCCAGTTGACGTAAGTCGATTGCCTGGTGGTGCCGAGCGCCACGCGGATCATTTCCAGATTCGCCAGCAGATTGTGATGGCTGACGGCAACGCCCTTGGGTTCGGAGGTCGACCCCGACGTATATTGCAGAAAGGCGACAGCTTCGGGATCAGGATGCGGATCCGGCAAGCCGGCACCGGCCGGCTCGAGCTGCGCCAAGTCAACAGATAGAATTGGAATCTGTCTATGCGTAAGGCGGTCCTGCAAATCCCCGCGGACCGCGAAGTCCGGGCTGGTGAGGGCAACCACGGCTTCGCAGTCTGCCATGATCCCCTTACTGAAGTCCCGAGCGCGCTGCCGGCGCGGCACCATCATCGGAACCGCAATCACCCGTGCGATCTGGCAAGCGAAGAAGGCGACGATGAATTCGATCCCGGGCGGAAAGGCCAGAATGGCGCGCTCCCCGGGCCGGGCAGTTTCGGCAAGCCGCGACGCGGTCGCGCGCGCCGCATCGCGCAACTCGCGAAAGGTGATGGCGGCTTCTTCTTCGCCACGATCGGAAAGGAAAATATAGGCTCGTTGGTCGGGCTGCACGGCCGCGTGTCGTACCAGCAGCTCCACAAGCGAGGAAAATGTCTCCATTTTCGTGGCTATGCCCGCCAGTCCCTATGCAGCAGAACGCCGGTCGAGTCTTTCGGCAAGACAGTGGGACAGCTCGTTGACGGTCGGATAATCGTAGAAATCATCCGGCGAGAGCTCCAGTCCGAGCCGTTCCTCAAGCTCCATCATGAGGTAAACGACCATCGCCGAATCCAGCCCAAGTCGACTGAACTTTGTGCCGGCCTCGACCGACTCCTTCGAAATCCGAAGGGTATTGGCAAGGCAGACAATGCAAAATTCCGAAATTTGCTCGCGCGTCACGCCCGTTCCCCAACACACGTTCGGCAACAATACGGGCGACTCGGCAATTGTCAATTTGCGAGGCGATAAAACTGTTGATGAATCAGGTTGGTATTGCACGCGGGACGGCGATCTGCGTCTCGGGGCCGAGCGCGCAAGGGCCGCCAAAGCGGCCCCCGCACCGCCCGCGTCAATCAATAATACGATCTCGGTGCGTAGACCTGGGGTGCGTAGGTCGGCGCGTAATAGCCGGGGTTGTTGTAATATGGCTGCGGCGGAGCCACCTGGGCATCATACAGGCGCCGGCTGCTGCGCGGCGCCGGATAGCGCACGCCGTCCGAGCTGCCGTCCGCCGGGTAGATGTAACCGTCATCGGCCCGCACCTGGGGCGGATACGGGCGCGGCGCCACTTGTTGCGGCGACAGCATAACCGGATCGCCGGCGGCATCGTATTGTGGCGCGTATTGCGCATCGGGGTCGCGGCGCGCCACCGCCGTGTTGGCGCGGGTCCGCGGGTTGCGCGCCAGCGCGACCTGGGACGAGCCGGTCAGTGTAACGGTGGTGTTGAGCACGCCCTCCTTTTCCACCAGCGCATAGAGCGTCGAGGCGTTGGCGCGCGACAGCCGCACGCAGCCGTGGGAAACCGGCGTGCCGAGCCGGCCCTCGGACTCGGTGCCATGGATGGCATGGCCGACTTTTGTGAAAAAGATCGAGTGCGGCATCGGCGCGTCGTCGAATTCCTTGGAGAAGTGGTCGGCCTCCATGCGGAAAGCTCGGAAGGTGCCGTTCGGCGTCTCATGCGATGGATTGCCAGTCGAGACCGGCCACTGGTAGCGCTGGACGCCGTCAACCGCGACGGTCATCAGCTGCGCATTCTTGTCGACGGTGATGGATACATTGGCCTGCGCGCCGGAGGCGAACAACATCAGGCCAGCGAAAGCAACGAGGAAGGAACGCATGATGTGACCTTTGGCCTTTACAAAGCTTGCTGCGCCGCCGTCCCCGCTCCTATATGCCTCAAATACGGCTTTGGTTCCAGCAGCCTGTCAAGCCATCGTTAATGCAGGGCAGGGCGCAAAAATGGCGGAGACCGGGCTTAATCCGGTGCGCGGCGCAATTTTCCGCGAGGGATCCCGCCGCCGCGTCTTTAATTCGCCACGGGGCGCAACAATTCGCCATGGGGCGCAACCTTTTGCTCACATCGACGTTACATACACCTGCCGCGTCGGTACTCTGGCGGTCGAGCATCAGGAATTGAGGAATACATGAAGACGAAAATCAAGACAGCCCCGCGGCCGACCGGCTTGTCGGCAAAATTCCACCTGGCAGCTGCAGCGCTGGTTCTTGCACTGCTCGCAGCGCCCCATCTCGGGCATGCACAGGGCATCGTCGGCGGCGCCGAACAGGGGTCGCGCGAAGGCGGCCGTGCGGCTGGTCCGGTGGGTGCCGTCGTCGGCGGCGCTGTAGGAGCCGGCGTTGGCGGTGCGATGGGCGCCGTAGACGGCGTGCTGGGAATTCCCTACCGTCATCACTACCGCTGCCGCGGCTTCTATGATCGCTACGATCACTTCCACTGCTATCGCTAAGCTTTGCCGGTAGCGGAACGCGTCATTCCGGATGGCCAGCGGGTCCCGGAATGGCGCGTCGACGCGTCGAGAGTCGCGCCTGGCCTCACCATCAAGCCACGCGGTGGGCTCAGTTCTTCAGCCGGTAGCCGGTCTTGAAGATCCACCACACCGTCATCATGCAGACGCCCAGGAACGCCAGGGTAATGCCGACGCTCAAGCCGACGCTGACATCGGCAATCTCGTAGAAGCTCCAGCGGAAGCCGCTGATCAGATAGACCACCGGATTGAGCAGGGTGAGGGTGCGCCAGCCCGAGGGCAGCATGTTCACCGAGTAGAAGCTGCCGCCGAGGAAGGTCAGCGGCGTCACTACCAGCATCGGGATCATCTGCAGCTTTTCGAACCCGTCGGCCCAGATTCCGATAATGAAGCCGAACAGGCTGAAAGTCACCGCGGTCAGCACCAGGAACGTCAGCATCCACCACGGATGGTGAATGTGCAGCGGTACGAACAGGCCTGCGGTGGCCAGGATGATCAGGCCGAGGACGATCGATTTGGTGGCGGCCGCGCCGACATAGCCGAGCACGATTTCGAAATGGGAGATCGGCGCCGACAGCAATTCGTAGATGGTGCCGACGAATTTCGGAAAATAAATCCCGAACGAGGCATTGGCGATGCTCTGGGTCAGCACCGACAGCATCACCAGCCCCGGCACGATGAAGGTGCCGTAGCTGACGCCGTCGACCTGGGTGATGCGCGAGCCGATCGCGGCCCCGAACACCACGAAATACAGCGATGTCGACACGACAGGCGAAACGATGCTTTGCAGCAGCGTGCGCCAGGTTCGCGCCATCTCGAACCGGTAGATGGCGCCGACCGCCCTGAAGTTCATGACGACCTCACCAGGCTGACGAAGATGTCCTCCAGCGAGTTCTTTTCGGTATCGAGGTCGGAGAAGCGGATCCCGGCGCCGCGCAGATCGCTGAGCAGGCTGGTAATGCCGGTGCGTTCGCCCTTGGTGTCGTAATCGTAGGTGAGCTGGCAGCCCTGATCGGACAGTTCGAGGTTGTAGTGTGCGAGGGCGTCCGGAATCCTATCGATTCGGCCCTGCAGATGCAGCTTGAGCCGTTTCTTGCCCAGCTTTTGCATCAGCTGCGCCTTGTCCTCCACCAGGATGATCTCGCCCTTGTTGATGACGCCGATCCGGTCAGCCATTTCCTCGGCCTCTTCGATGTAGTGGGTGGTGAGGATGATGGTAACGCCGGAGGCCTGAAGCGTCCGCACCACTTCCCACATGCCCTTGCGCAATTCCACGTCGACGCCCGCGGTCGGCTCATCGAGAAAAAGGATCTGCGGCTCGTGCGACAGCGCCTTGGCGATCATCACCCGGCGCTTCATGCCGCCCGACAGCGTGACGATCCTGGCGTCCTTCTTGTCCCACAGCGACAGGTCCTTGAGCACCTTTTCGATATGCGCGGGATTTTTCCGCTTGCCGAACAGGCCGCGGCTGAAGCTGACCGTCGCCCATACCGTCTCGAAGGCGTCGGTGTGCAGCTCCTGCGGCACCAGTCCGATCAGCGACCGCGCGGCGCGGTAGGAGGTGATGATGTCGTGGCCGTCGACCGCCACCCTGCCGGAGCTCGGATTGGCGATGCCGCATATGATGCTGATCAGCGTGGTCTTGCCGGCGCCGTTGGGTCCCAGCAGGGCAAAAATCTCGCCGCGACGAATCTCCAGGCTGATGTCATTCAGCGCCTTGAAACCGGAGCCATAGGTCTTCGTCAGGTGAGCGATGGAGATGATGGCTGGCATGGCGGGGTTGATAATCTGATCTGGAAATGCGGGAAAGCGCGAATCGCCGGGTGGGAGCCGGTGGCGGACTCCGACAGATGGGGATGCCGAGGCCGTTGCGCAATCGCTGCGGAGCCCGGTCCGGCAGCGCCGCTGCGGGTGGTTGGGCCGGGATGCGCCGGATCGTCAGCTTTTACTGGAAATAGTCGGACACGACCTGCAGATCGGATTGGCAGGCTGGCGTGCCGGTGAAGTTCGCATCGATGACGCGGCGGCAGGCGTCGACGGCGGCGGTGTCGCCAAGGTCGTTGGCGGCTTCGAGGACGGCCCAGGCCGAATCCAGGGGCTGCTCCAGCCGCGGCTCGCGGCCGTCCATTCGCCAGACTTCTCGGGCTTCGGTGCCGTAGGGGTTCATTGCCGTTGCCATGCCGGTTGCACCGCTGCCTTTCTAATGCATGTGCGCGGGTTGCCGGTCGAACTCGGGTTCGGCTGCGACGCCATTCTTGCGAGACTGATATACCTTCAGAACGCTCCTGGAGGTTTCGACGTTGAGGCGGCCATACTCCTTTTCCAGGTCATTGAGGTCGACCGCGGTGATGCGATGATCCTTGGCGCCGAGAAACAGCAGGGCCATGGTGGTGGCCCAGGAAAAGTCGAGGGCCTTGGCCAGGATCAGCGCCATTTCCCTGTTCTTGTCGACCAGTGCGCGCTCGATCACGTCGCCCGGCAACGCGCACAAGAGCGAGAGTCCGATCGTGACCTCGTCGAACCGGTGCGACCTGGCATATCCGGAGATGCTGTTCTCATTGAGGTTGCCGAGCTGATGCTGCGTCGTGACGGTCCGCTTGGCGACAAAATAGCTTCGCGATACCGGCCCGAACTTGGATTGCAGCTTGCCCGCGACATCGGTCACCGAACTCTGGATCTGTTCGGCCATGTCTGGACGCTCGCGCAGCAGCCGCTTTTTGACATCGTCGGACGCCTTGGCGATCAGCTGCTGGAACACATGCCGCGGGATGTCGTGACGCAGACCAAGCTGCTCGGCGAGAATCGAGTCGCCTTCGGCCCGTTTGATCATGTGGAGAAAGCCGAAACCGGAAAATCGCGCGCCCTTGTTGGCTGCGACCGAGTTGACGACGTCCTGGTCGCCGCGCGTCACCAGCACGTCGGTGACGATTTCCTCGAGCGATTTTCGCTTCGAGATCGCCAGCATATGCGACTGGCCCCTGGTGCAGACATTGGCGACCAGGGCGTAAGGCTCAAGTCGCTCGGAGTCCCGCAGGACCGGGCCGGCGACCTCGATCGAATCGTCGAAGGCAAGCTTGTGGATGATGTTGACCGGGGCGTTGTCGAAGCCGGCCAGAAGCTGCGCCAGCTGGGCCCGGGCCTCGACTTCGATCTCGTCCGCCAGTCGCCCGATCACCTCGCCGAAGGTCCATATCTCGTCCTCGCTGTAGCGGCCCGCGATCATCAGATCGGTGGTGTGCCACAGCGCCCGCATCCGGCTTTCGGGCGTTCCGCGCAATACCGCGTCGTCGAGTTCCTTCAAAAACGATTTTGTCTCAGCCATTTTCAGCAGCCTTAAATCCGAAGCACGCCCACAACGAGGTCTGGGACGATTGATACAACCGCACCGGCGAGTTTTCGGTAAAAGTGGCAGATAAGTTTTGCTGCTAAATATTCGTTAAAATGCGGTCGAGTTCGTTAATCTCTGCATCGTGCCGCCGACGTATCCCGAGTCGGGCTTCCAGTCCGTCGGCCCCAAGCCCGGCAGCCTCACACCCGCTCCACAAAACTATCGACCACCTTCTTCTCGCCGGCCTTCTCAAAGGCGATGGTGAGCTTGTTGCCGTCGATCCTCACCACCTGGCCGTAGCCGAATTTCTGGTGGAACACCCGGTCGTCGAGTGAAAATTCCGATATGGTGCCGGTCGATTTTGCGATCAGCTCGCCCTCGATGGTCATCGGCGCTCGCTTGTGGCGGGCGAAGCCGCCGCCGGAGGCGTCGTTGCGCGAGCCCGCAGCGTCGCTTCGCGAGCTCGAAAATGGCGACTGGCTTTCGTTGAAGCCGCCGCCGGCCTGGCCGCCGGCGCCGCGGCCGCTCTGGCCGCGGGCGCGCTGGGCTTGCGCGCGCTGCCAGCCCGGCGTCGAATAGCTGGAGCCGAACGATTCCACATTGTCGAAGCGCGAGGGGCCATAGCCGCTGCCGCCCCAGCCCGAGCCGCCCTTGGATTCCGTGATCTCGACATTCGGCGCCGGCAGTTCATCGAGAAAGCGCGACGGAATCGTGGTCGACCAGGTGCCGTGAATCCGCCGGTTGGTGGCGAAATACAGCTTGGCGCGGCGGCGGGCGCGGGTCAGCCCGACATGGGCGAGCCGGCGCTCTTCCTCAAGTCCGGCGCGGCCCTGTTCGTCGAGGGTGCGCTGGCTCGGAAACAGACCTTCCTCCCAGCCCGGCAGGAACACATTGTCGAATTCGAGGCCCTTGGCCGAATGCAGCGTCATCACCGAGACCGCGTCGTCCTCGGCGCCGCCATCGCGGTCCATCACCAGCGAAATGTGCTCGAGAAAGCCCTGCAGGTTCTCGAACTCCTCCATCGAGCGCACCAGCTCCTTGAGGTTCTCGAGCCGGCCGGCGGCGTCGGCTGAGCGGTCCTTCTGCCACATCTCGGTATAGCCGCTTTCGTCGAGCACGATTTCGGCCAGTTCGGTATGCGAGGTGACCTCGCGCCGGGCGCGCCAGCGGTCGAAGCTGATCATCAGGGCGCGCAGCGAGCCGCGCGCCTTCGGTTTCAGCTCATCGGTCTCCACGACGGCGCGGGCGGCCTCGGACAGCGGAATCCGGCGCTTGCGGGCATGGTCGTGCAGCAACTGCACGGTGGCGTCGCCAAGACCGCGCTTCGGCACGTTGACGATGCGCTCGAAGGCGAGATCGTCGGCCGGCGAGTTGATGACGCGCAGATAGGCCAGCGCGTCGCGGACCTCGGCGCGCTCGTAGAAGCGCGGACCGCCGATCACCCGATAGGGCAGGCCAAGAGTGACGAAGCGGTCCTCGAATTCGCGCATCTGGAACGAGGCCCGCACCAGGATGGCGATGTCGTTGAGCTTGTGGCCATCGCGCTGCAGCTGTTCGATCTCCTCGCCGATGGCGCGGGCCTCCTCTTCGGAATCCCAGGAGCCGGTCACGGTGACCTTTTCGCCGTCGACGTCTTCGGTGCGCAGCGTCTTGCCGAGCCGGCCTTCATTATGCGCGATCAGATGCGAGGCGGCGGCCAGGATGTGGCCGGTGGAGCGATAGTTGCGCTCGAGGCGGATCACCTTGGCGCCAGGAAAATCATGGTCGAAGCGCAGGATGTTGTCGACCTCGGCGCCGCGCCAGCCATAGATCGACTGGTCGTCGTCGCCGACGCAGCAGATGTTTTTGGGGGGCGAGGAGGGCGGCGCGACGATATTTGGCTCGTCATTCCGGGGCGCACCGGCAGGTGCGAACCCGGAATCTCGAAGCGAGTCCTCTTTGTCTCGAGATTCCGGGATCACGTCTTCGGCGTGCCGCGGAATGACGGAGGACGGGGTGAGCCCGGGAATGACGGAGGAAAGAGGGGTGCCCGGCTTCGACGGCGCCTGTGCCAGCAGCCGCAGCCACAGATATTGCGCCACATTGGTGTCCTGGTATTCGTCGACCAGAATGAACTTGAAGCGGTGCTGGTATTGCCGAAGCACGTCGGGATGTTCGCGAAACAGCCGGATATTTTCCAGCAGCAGATCGCCGAAATCGGCGGCGTTGAGGATCTTCAGCCGCTCCTGGTAGCTGGCATAGAGCTTGCCGCCCCTGCCGTTGCCGAACACCGCGGCTTCGCCCGGTGGCACCTGCGACGGCGTCAGCCCGCGATTCTTCCAGCCGTCGATCAGGCCCGCCAGCATGCGCGCCGGCCAGCGCTTGTCGTCGATATTGTCGGCGGCCAATAGCTGCTTGAGCAGCCGGATCTGATCGTCGACATCGAGCACGGTGAAGTTGGATTTCAACTGCACCAGTTCGGCATGGCTGCGCAGGATTCGGCCGCCGATGGAATGAAAGGTGCCGAGCCACGGCATGCCTTCGACCGCCTGGCCCAGCATGTGGCCGAGCCGCAGTTTCATCTCGCGCGCCGCCTTGTTGGTGAAGGTGACCGACAGGATTTCGCCGGGACGGGCGCGGCCCATGCTGAGGATGTGGGCGATGCGCGAGGTCAGCACCCGGGTCTTTCCGGTTCCGGCCCCCGCCAGCACCAGCACCGGTCCGTCCAGCGTTTCCACCGCCTCGCGCTGCTCCGGATTCAGCCCGGCCAGGTATTGCGGGGTCGCGGCCGCCCGCGCGCGCGCGGCAATGCCGCCGGCGGCAGGCCGATGCTCGGGAACCTCGGTATGGGTCAGCTTTTTCGGCTCGGTCATGCGAATCGTCTTCCGCCCACGTTGGCACCGTGGGGCCGTGAAGGGGAGCCTTCATAGCAGGATCGGAGCGCATATAGGGGTTTGGCCGCGGATTTGACAGGACTTATCCCGCCCGGCTGCGGACCGCAGCCCCGGGCACCGGGGCCGGATTTGTTCCCAACCGGCCGGCTAAATTTCCGGTTCCGGGGCGTGGAACGGGGTGGAACCGAAGTTCCGCCGCCGGATTGTCCCCGCAGACGGGGCGCAATCATTTTCGCTCCGACATCGCAACACAGGTTCAAACAGAGGATTATGTCATGCTGAGCTGGGTCGTTACGTTCCTGGTCGTCGCGCTGATCGCCGGCATTCTGGGCTTCGGCGGCATTGCCGGGGTATCCATCGAAATCGCCAAGGCCATCTTTTTCATCGCGGTCGTGCTGTTTATCATCTCGGCGGTGGTTGGTCTGGCACGGGGACGTACCCGCGTCTGATCGTTTCTAGCGCTCCGGCATCGCGATCTTTCTGCCGATGCCCTCGGGGCGCGGGATGGCCGAATGGGCGCCCGCCAGGGCCTTGATGCGGGCGCCGATATCAGCGGGAAACGGCGCGGTCTTTCGCGCATTCATGTCGATATGGATGCTCATGTTTTCGGAGGTGGCGGACAGCCAGCCGTCGCCGGCGTGGCGCAATTCCTCGAAGGTGTGCAGCCGCTTGTTATCGGCGGCCAGGAGCAGGATCGAGACCTGGACCGGATCGCCGAGATGGATCTCCCGCAGATAGCGCACATGGCATTCGGCGGTGAAGGTCGAACCGTTGCGCGCCTTCATGTAGCTGGGCCCGATCCCGAGTTCGAGCCACAATTGGTCGATCGCGCGATCGAACATGACGTTGTAATAGGCCATGTTGAGATGGCCGTTGTAATCGATCCATGCCGGCTCGACCTGCATCACCGACGAGCGGAACGGTACAGCCGCAAACCGCAAATCCTCGCCGCTGGCACCGACGCTCATCAGCCATCCCCGCTTGTTCGATCCATGGTCCCTTGACCCGTGATATATCCTTTGCCACGGTTCTTCGCACCGGGAGGATATCGCTTGGGCCTGACCATCACCAACCCTCTGCCGCGTCCGGAGCCACAGGCTCTGGCCGGCGCCATCGCCGCGCTCGCCGCCCGCTTCGGCAACCGGCTGATCACCTCGCAGGCGGTCCGCGACCAGCACGCGCATACCACGACCTGGCTGGCGCCGCAGCCGCCGGACGCGGTTGTCATGGCGCAGGAGACCTCCGACATTCAGGATGTGGTGCGGATCTGCGCCCGCCATGGCGTTCCCGTGATCGCGTTCGGCACCGGCACCTCGCTGGAGGGACAGGTCAACGCGCCGGCCGGCGGCGTCTGCGTCGACCTGCGCGACATGAACCGGGTTCTCGAAGTCCATGCCGAGGATCTCGACTGCGTGATCCAGCCCGGCGTCACCCGCAAGGCGCTGAACGAGCACCTGCGCGACCAGGGCGTATTTTTCCCGATCGATCCCGGTGCCGACGCCTCGCTCGGCGGCATGGCGTCGACCCGGGCCTCCGGCACCAACGCGGTGCGCTACGGCACCATGCGCGACAATGTGCTGGCGCTCAAGGTGGTGCGCGGCGATGGCGCCATCATCACCACCGGCACGCGGGCGAAGAAATCCTCGGCCGGCTACGACCTGACCCATCTGTTTGTCGGCGCCGAAGGCACGCTTGGGATCATCAGCGAACTCACCATCAAGCTGCGCGGCATTCCGGAAACCATCGCGGCCGCAGCCTGCTCGTTCGACAGCGTGCGCGGCGCCTGCCAGGCGACCATCCTGGCGATACAGACCGGAATTCCGGTCGCGCGCATCGAATTGCTCAATGCCGAACAGGTACGGGCCTGCAATTCCTATTCGAAATTGTCGTTGCCGGAGACCCCGCTGCTGCTGCTCGAATTTCATGGCAGCGAGAACGAGGTCGCCGAGCAATCGAAAAATTTCAGCGAGATCGCCAGGGAATGCGGCGGCGGCGGTTTCACCTGGACGACCAGGCCCGAGGACCGCACCAAGCTCTGGCAGGCTAGGCACGATGCCTATTGGGCGGTGAAGGCCTTGCGTCCCGGCGCCGGCGTGGTGGCGACCGACGTCTGCGTGCCGATTTCCCGGCTGGCCGACTGCGTGACCGAAACCGAGGCGGACCTGAAGCGGCTCAACCTGACCTCGCCGATTGTCGGGCATGTCGGCGACGGAAATTTCCACTGTTCGCTGTTATGCGACGTCGAGGATTCCGACGAGATGGCGCGCGGCGAGGACTTCATGCATCGGCTGGTCGAACGTGCGCAGGCGATGGGCGGCACCTGCACCGGCGAGCACGGCATCGGGCAGGGCAAGCAGAAGTACCTGATGGCCGAACTCGGCCCCGAAGCGATCGACGCCATGCGCGCGCTGAAGCGGGCGCTCGATCCGCAGAATATCTTCAATCCGGGCAAGATCCTGCCGTCGGCATGAAGCGTTTTCGAGCCGGCGGCCCGCGCCAATGCGGGTTGCGGCTTCGGCTCAGCGTCTGGCCGGCTCGCGCAGCTTCTGCCGCTGCGCAATCTCTGCATCCGTCAGCCTCGCATCATAGATCGAACGCGGCTCGATCAGACGCGACACCAGCGTCGCCATCACCACCGCCAGCAGCAGCGGCGCGACGAAGGAGCGGCCCTGACCGGTCAATTCCATCATCAGCACGACCGCCGAGATCGGTCCTTGTGTGGTCGCCGCCAGCACTGCGCCGGCGCCGACCACCGCGGCCAGCCCCGGCTGCATGTCGGGCCAGACCAGCAGGCAGGCGTGGCCGAGCACCCCGCCCAGCAGCGCTCCCAGCGCCAGCGATGGCGTGAACAGGCCGCCGGGTACGCCGCTTCCCAGGCACAGCATCGTCGCGGCGGGCTTGAGCACCAGCAGCATCAGCAAGAGCCCGAACGGGACCTGCTCTGAGAAGGCCAGTTGGGCGACATCCTTGCCGTTCCCGAGCAATTGCGGAAACGGGATCGATACCAGGCCGAGCAGCCCGAGCGCCAGCACCGGGGCCAGCAGCCGTCGCCAGCGCCGCGGCCGGTTGCGATCGGCCCAGGCGATCAGTCGTACGAAGGCAACCGACACCAGGCCTGCGACCGGTCCGATCAGAAACGCCAGCGCCAGATTGGCGAACGAGTCATCGAAATGGTCGACCACATAGGTCGGTGCATCCGGCAGGACGGCCCATGAGGTGACGGTGGCCACGACCGAGGTCAGCAGGGCAGGCAGCACCAGCCGCAGGGCCAGCACGCCGCGCAGCACTTCGACGGCAAACAGCGCGCCGCCCAGCGGCACGCCATAGGCGGCGGCCATGCCGGCGCCCGCGCCGCAGGCGACCAGAAGCCGGCGCTGCTCGTCGGACAAGCCGGTGCGGTCCGACAGGACATTGGCGATCACGGCACCAGCCTGTTTGGGCGCGCCCTCGCGGCCGAGCGAGGCACCCATTCCGACCACGACGACCGACAGCACGGCGCTGCCCAGGGTACGCAGCGCTGGCAGTCGGCCGGCCGAAAACCAGATCGCAGCGGTGATGTCGATGCTGTTGCTGCTGGTCAGGCGAACCAGCAGGATCTGGCCCGCACCCGTCACCAGCCCGGCGCCCAGCAGCGCCACAATGTGCCGCCAGGGCGTGGCCTGGGCAGCGGCATCCAGCAAATCCGTACCAGCCGGGCTCGGCCACACCAGGTGCTGGACCGCCTGCAAAATAAGCGTCAGGGCCGCGGCGCTGGCGCCCGTGCCGAGGCCGGTGAGCACGATCGCCAGCCAAAAATAGCCCGCAGTCCTCAAATCGAGCGTCGATGGGATGTCACTCGATGAGGTTTCAGGCATTGCAATTGTCAAAAACCATATTTTCTGCGCTTGCGCAAAACGCATATCCGATCAACCGGTCGGCAATATATCCCTACCTTCCACTTCCATCATCCTCGAATCCCGCGCTGGTCTCACGGCTTTCAGGGCAGGCCGCAGGTCGGCTTTGGCCCGGGTCTGGATCGGCTGCGACGCGCCGCAGGGCTCACGCCGCAAGGGCATCGATCTGACGTCGCGCCGAAGCGAAGGCGTGCCTGATCGCGACCTCGGCATGCTCGTGACCGGGGTCATCGGACGAGGCGTTGTTCACGACCACGTCCTCGTGCGGCGGCATGGTCAGCCAGATATGGACCTGGAAGCCGGTGCCGTGGCGATGCTTGTGGCTCGGGGCGATGACCGTGACGCGGCAGGCGGTGATGCGCCGATTGTGGGTCTCGAGGCGCTCGATCTCGGCCAAGATCTGGGCGCGGGCGGCGTCGGAAGATTCCGAGCCTTCGAAGGTGATCTGCGGGTCGACTTGCATGGAATGCCTTTCGGGCCTGAAGGACGCTGGAAGAACGGCTGGAGCGCGCCGACTGCACCGACGCGCTCCGGTGCCGCAGATCAGGTGTTGCTCGGATACTTGAACTCCGGAGCCGCCTTGAGCTGCGCGGCGTTGGCGTCCATGCTGGCACGCCACTTGCCGTCCTTGGCGTCGCGGCTCAGCTTGACCGCGGAAGGCCGCACCGCGACATAGTGATCGCCCATTCCCAGGAATCCGCCCACGCCGATGACGTAAGCACTCACGCTGTTGCCGTTGTAGGCTACATCCTTGATGGTGCCGATATCCTGGTTGGCATTGTTGTAGACATCAAGTCCGACCACTTTCGAACTGAGTTCCTCCTTGGCCGGCAGGCTGGTGAACATGCCGCCGGACGCCCCGGTGTTGCCGCCGTTCGAATCGGAGGCCTGGCTGTTCGATCCCACCGTCGTCACTTCAGTCGACGAGGTCGGGCCAATGAACATCGTCACCGGGTTGCCCGACTTGTCGGTGGCTTGCACCAGAAACGAATCCGGCACCACCTTGATGTTGGTGAATCCCGACTGCTGCAGATTGTTGGTCAATTGCTGCCGGAGGTTCGGTCCGCTGGCTTGGGTGTTGTTGGCTGTGGCCGGTGCCGGCGCGGAGGTGGAATTCGTGCTTGCCGCCTGCGCCAGAGCCACCGACGAGACCGTCGTCAGGATCGCCGCGGCCACCAGAGTTGTCTTCTTCATCGCTTGATCTCCATCGTTGTAGGTTGCCCACCGGGAAGCAACAGGATGGATGCCAGCTCGTTCCGGATTATCGCGGGGTGGACGAAACTTAATTCCATCGGCAGGCCGCCGGCATGGCAAAGCCGGCAGCACGGTTGTTGCTGCCGGCTTCGCGTGCTGGCTCTATCAGCCGTTGCCGAGCGGAATAGCGACATAATGCGAAGTATCGCCGGAGCGAACCCGCATCAGGACGTTGTTCTTGTTGTCGGCGTGAGCGGTCTTGATCGCGTCGCGGACGTCGGCGGGGTTGGCCACGCTCTTGCCAGCGACTTCGAGAATGACGTCGCCTTCCTTGAAGCCTCGTTCTGCCGCGGCGCTCTTCGGATCGACGTCGGTGACAACGACGCCGTTCTTGCCGGCGCCGGCAACGGAACTCGCGGGCGCGACCGTCAGGCCAAGCCGTGGCATGTCGGAATCATGTCCGGCTTCGGCGCTCGCCTCCTGCACCCCGGGCAGCTGACCGAGGGTAAGATTGATGGCCTCGGTGCTTCCCTTGTGCAGGACGTCGAGCTTGACCGCGGTGCCCGGCGCAAGGCTGCCGATACTGCGGGCGAGCTCGCGGGCGTCCTTGACCCGTTCGCCATTGACCGCGGTAATGACGTCGCCGGATTCGACCCCGGCCTTGGCGGCCGGACCATTGGCCTGGGGTTCCGCTACCAGCGCGCCTTCGGCCTTCTTCAGGCCAAGGCTGTCGGCGATGTCCTGCGTGACCGGCTGGATCTGCACGCCGATCCAGCCGCGGCTGACGGTTCCCTTGTCCCGCAGCTGGGCGATCACGTTCTTGACGGTCGGAGCCGGAATCGAAAAGGCGATGCCGACGCTGCCGCCCGAGGGCGAGTAGATGGCGGTGTTCACGCCGACCACCTCGCCTTGCATATTGAAGGCAGGGCCGCCCGAATTGCCCTTGTTGACCGGCGCGTCGATCTGGAGGAAATCGTCGTAGGGGCCATTGCCGATGTCGCGGCCGGTGGCCGAGACGATGCCGGCGGTGACGGTGCCACCAAGGCCGAACGGATTGCCGACCGCCAGTACCCAGTCACCGATCCGCGGCTTGCCGGCCGCAAGTTTGGCGAACGGAAAGTCTGCGCCGCCTTCGACCTTGATCAGCGCCAGATCGGTGCGGGCATCGGTGCCGATCACCTTCGCGGTGTAGGTCTTGCCGCTTTCGGTCGTCACCTCGACCTTGTCAGCGCCGTCGACAACGTGATTGTTGGTTACGGCATAGCCATCGGGCGAGATGAAGAAGCCCGAGCCCTGGCCCATCATGACGCCATGACCGCTGTGGTGCTCGTGGGTACCGGGAGGCGTGCCTTCAGGGCCGCCGAATTGACGGAAGAAACGCTCCATTGGAGGGCCCGACTGCCCCGATCCATCTTCATTCCGGTCGCTGGCGTCGGAAGCTTTGTCTTTCATGGTCACTTTGACGGAAATGACCGAGGGTTTCACCCGCTGCACGATGTCGGCAAAGCTGGCTGGCTGCGCGGAGGTGCCGACATCGCTGTTGACCTGCGCATGCGCCGGGCTGCTCAGGAGGTCGAAGCCGCCGGGCAGGCTATCGAGGCCGCAGACGGCAACGCCCAGACCGGCGACGACGGAGGCCAGCAGCGCAACCTTGCGTGCGGACAGCAGCGAGCGCCGGGCTCGCAGATGGAAGGCAACGGAAGAACGATCAGATCGATGATCTGTCATAGCAAGTCTCCATGAATGGCGGCAACGGCGCGAATCGCGCCCGCTGGCGTCCAACATGGGACTTGCCGGGTTACCGCGTGCTGGCCACGAGGTTAATGTTTCGCAACAAGGCCGTGGTATTCTCAAATCGGCGAAAAGGCGTAATGCAGCCGCATTTTGCCGGTCGCCTGAAGGCTGCGAACAATCGCGCTTCACGTCGGGAGATGAAATGTACAGATTGGCCGTTGTCGCGTTGCTGCTCGCAACCCCTGCATTGGCGCAAACGCCGGCCGCGGTAAAGGAGCCGGTGTGCGAACCGATCGGGCGCACGTCGAAGGGCGATCTGGTCTATTCGATGCAATGTCGCAACATTCCCGGACTCCCGGCCGGGGACCACCCGCCCGGCTACAATCCGACGCCGCCGGCCCACGGCGTGACGGCACCGGTGGCCCCGCCGGCGGCTCCGGAGAGCAAATAGCGAAAGCGGTATGGCGGGCTCGCAGTCGGACTTTGCGGCAGCCTAGGCGGCGGTCTGCCCCTGCGGCAACACCGCGCGAAATTCGATGCCGTGCAGATTGATGGTCGGCGAAATTCCGAAATGATTGCCGCCGAACACCCTGATGCGGCGGTCGAGCTCTTCCTTGGGAATGTCGAGCGGAATGTCGCAGATCGCCCGATAGGCGCGGCGGGAATATTTCTTGGCACCCCACTGGATCGGCAGCGGTGGCGGTGGCGCCGGATCCGTCGCCAGCGCTTTCGCCATCCGCCAGAACAACTGCGCCAGGTGAGCGTAGGCCAATCCTTCCAGCGCAACGACCGAGATGTCGGCCGGAATGGCAAAATGCGCGACGTCGACGATCGGACCGGCATCGACCTGTTCGATCATGACATGGGCGGTGGCGCCGAATTCCGTGGCCCGGTCGTAAAGCGCAAAATGCGCCGGCGCCCAGCCGGGATAGCTCGGGGGGCCGGGATGGAAATTGAAGGCGCCATAGCCAAGCCGCGCCAGAATGCTGGTCGGGACGATCTCCGGGGTGACGAACGCGATCAGTCGGGCGCGCGGCAATAGTTCGGGGTCAAGGGCTGCCAGATCGGCGCAGCTGCCGACATTGATTACCGTCAGCTTCGGATTGTGCCCAAGCAGCACCGCCGGCAATGTGGATTGCTCGGCCGGGCCGGAAAGCAGAATGATGGTATCGAGCATCGTGTTTCACGGTCGCCGACCGCCCCCGAACAGTAATGTCGCGCGGGCCGTTAAAATTTCGTTAACCACAGTTTTTACAAGGCGCTATCCTGTCACATGCGTGTCGCAACCCCGAGCCGTTGCGCGCCCGCGCCGATGGCTGCGTCGCCCCGCAACCGCCGGCTTGCCTTCGACCAATAGACCAGGTTTGCGCGGCGCCGCAGCGCGGATTGCGCATTGCCGATCCCAGGGAGGCAAGGTTATGCTGCGGCAAAAGCGTCCGGCAGTCCCGCGCCTTTTGCAGCTGCCGGCAGGCCAATGAGCGCATTGGGAGGACACAGGATGACGCAGCGTCTGTCACGCCGCAGTTTTGCCTTCGCCTCGGCGGCCGCGATCGCGGCACCGGCCCTGGTCCGCTCCGCCCGGGCTGCCGACGAACCCTTGCGGCTGCGGTTGTCGCTCGATACCGCGCCCTCGCATCTGCGAAACGTTTCGATGCGGGACTATCTCGGCAAGGTCGAGGCCGGCTCCGGCGGCAAGATCAAGACCGAGATGTTCGAGAGCGGCCAGCTCTTTCCCGATCTGGAGGTCGGCAAGGCGCTGATCCAGGGCCAGGTCGAGATGGCGGCGCCCGGCAGCTGGACCATCACCGGCATCGTCTCCGACGCCGATTGTTTCCAGCTTCCGGTGCTTTACGGCCAGCCGATCGATCTCATCCACCGGGTGATCGACGGCAAGCCCGGCCAATATCTCAACGGCCAGATCCAGCAGAAGCTGCGCTCGCACGTGCTGGGACCGTATCTCGATCTGGGTTTTCAGAACTGGTACAGCGCCAACAAGCCGATCGCGGCACTCGCCGATCTCAAGGGCATGAAGATCCGCAATTCGGGCGGCGCCGGCCAGGCCTGGCGCGCCCGCTTCCTCGGCGCGATCCCCAACACCACGGCCTGGCCGAACGTGCCGCTGGCGCTGTCGCAGGGCACCTTCGACGGGCTGGTCAGTTCGAACGAAAGCCTGGTCAGCGCCAAACTATGGGATTCCGGCGTCAAATACGCGCTCGAGGACCACCAGTTCACGGCCGAATATATTCCGCTGCTGAGCCAGGTCTTCTGGGACAGGCTCGCGCCCGAGCAGCAGCAGATGATGACCGAGCTGTGGGCGCAGAACATCCCGACCTACCGCGCCAACATGGCCGCCGCCCAGACCAGGGCCCGCACCACGCTTGAGCAGCACGGCATCAAGTTCTCCGATCCGAGCGCCGAGCAGAGTGCCGCGGAGCGCAAGCGGATGATGGCGGAGCAGGACCAGGTCGCCAAGGACATCAAGGTCTCGCCCGAGATGGTCAAGCTGATCATGGCCGAAGCCGGCAGCGGCAGCTGAGCGTGGCCTGGTCCGGATCTTCCGCAAAAACGGCATCGGTCGCGCTTGCCTGGTGGGACCGGATCGAGGAGACCCTGGTGGGCCTGCTCGGGCTGGTCGCGCTGCTGATCGGGCTGCTCCAGGTGGTCGGACGTTATTTCGACCCGGCGCGGGCCATCAGCTATGCCGAGGAGGTCATCGTCTATCTGATCATCTGGGCGATCATGATCGTCTCCAGCCAGCTGGTGCGCCGCGACGGCCATGTCCGGCCGGACTTGGTGCTGCGGCTGTTGCCGCCGCGCTATCTGCGCATCGTGGAGATTTTCAATTGCCTGGTCGCGATCGTGTTCTGTGGCGCCCTGGTCTGGTACGGCTGGCAGATCGTCGACACCTCGCTGTTGATCGACGAAACCAGCTCGACCGACCTGCAATTCCCGATGTGGATCTACTATCTTTCCTTGCCTGTCGGCAGCGCGCTGATGCTGCTGCGCTACATCATGCGGCTGGTTCGCTTCACGCTGTATTTCGATCCGGCGACCATGACCGTGGGGCCGGTGCTTCACGATGAGATGCGAAGCGTGCTGCCCGCTCCGCCGGCCGATCGATAGAGGGGCGGCTCGCCGGTCCCCATCATGCTGACCCTGCTGTTCCTGGTGTTGTTCTTCGGGCTGCTCGCAGCGGGAATGCCGATCTTCCTGGTGCTCGGCATGTGCGCCGGCATTCTCTACATCGCCACCGGTCAGCCGCTGATCGGCGCGGCGCAGATGGTGATCAACAAGCTCAATTCGACGACGCTGATGGCGCTGCCCTTGTTCGTGATGGCCGCAGCTTTCATGCGCTCGGGCGGCGTCGCCAAGGCACTGGTCGACGTCGCCACCGCATGGCTCGGCGGCATCCGCGGCTCGCTCGGCCTCGTTACCGTGGTGGCCTGCACCTTGTTCGCTGCGATCTGCGGCTCCAGCGTTGCGACCGCGCTGGCGATGGGCACCATCCTGGTACCGGCGATGATCGAGCGCGGCTATCCCAGATCGTTCGCGCTCGGCGTGGTCGGCGCTTCCGGAACCATCGGCATCGTGGTGCCGCCCAGCCTCGCGCTGATTCTCTACGGCATCGTCGCCGAGCAGTCGGTGCCCCGGTTGTTTCTCGCCGGCGTGCTTCCCGGCCTGCTGCAAGCGACCGCCTTCGCGCTGTGGGTGCTGTACGACGCGCGGCGGCGCAACTTCCCGGTCGAGCCGTCATTGCCGCTGGCGGCGCGGCTGCGGGTCACCGCGCGGGCGATACCGGCGCTGGCGGTGCCTCTGGTGGTTACGGTCGGGATCTATGGCGGCGTCGTCACCGTCACCGAGGCAGCGGCGCTGTCGGCGGCGGTGGCGCTATTGGTCTCGCTGATCTTCTATCGCGGCTTTCGCTGGACCCAGACCTTGCAGGTGATTACCGAGGGCATCCGCAGCGCCGCCACCATCATGCTGATCGTGGCGACCGCGCTCGCCTTCGGCCATTGGATGACCGAGTCCGGCATTCCCAACCAGCTGGTCAACTTCGTCATCAGCCATGATTTCGCGACCTGGCAGTTTCTGCTCATCATCAACGGGCTGCTGTTGCTGCTTGGCTGCTTCCTCGAAGTCACCGCGACGCTGCTGCTGGTGCTGCCGATCCTGGCGCCGGCGCTGAAGCCGCTTGGCGTCGACCCCGTGCATTTTTCGATCATCTTCACCCACAACATGGAGATTGGGCTGGTCCACCCGCCGGTCGGGCTCAATCTGTTTGTGCTCGCGACCATTTCGTCGGCGCCGATCGGCGAGGTGATCCGCGGCATCCTGCCGTTTCTCGTCCTGCTGCTGATCGTGCTCGGCATCATCACCTATGTGCCGGTCCTGACGCTGTGGCTGCCGACCCACGTGTTCGGCTGAACAGCCGGTCGCCGCAGCCCTGCGGTCTCGGCCTGGTCGAAGCGAAGCGCCGAGGCCGCCGAAGACGGCGGCCTCGGCGATCCCGGTTATTGCTTCTCCCACCACCACCAATCGGCATGGGCCCGTCGCCAGTCGGCGTGCCGCTGCTGATTCTGCCCGATCAGGATGCCGAAGCGGACACAGGCGCGCCTGTCGCCCTTGTCGCAAAGCTGGTGGAACCCGATGATTTCGGCCTCGACGTTATTTTGCGCGCGAGCGGTGGTCGGGGCCGCCATCGCGGTGAACGCGACGGCGGCAATTCCGGTGGCCGCCAATAGTGATCTGGCAATCATGATATCTCCCATTCAAAAATGCCCCCACCCGGATCTACCCGGTAAAATCTGAACCCGACCTGAATTGAAACGCAAGAAAGCTTGGTTCGATATGCGCGAATGTGCGCGAAGGGATGGAATGCCGGCTGGCGAGTGGCGCAGGCATCGATGCGTCGGGCCTATTCGGCGCAGCTTCGCACAAAATCCCTGCGCTGCGGACCGATGATCTTTTGATCGATCGCTTGCTTGAGGCAGTCCAGACGGGCTTGCGCCATGCAGAGCTGCATCTGATCCTTCTGCTCCTGGCCCTTCAGCGCCTGCGATGCGGATATGCAGGCGAGCCGCTTGCCGCTTGCCACCGGCTCCGCTGCAGCGGAGTTGATCGCAACAGCCGGGCCGGATGGAGCGGATTGTGCAAAGGCAGTTATCGCCAGGGTGAGCGAGCATGCCGCAGTCACCGCACTCAACAGAAGTCTCACGAGTCACCTCCTGCCGAAGAAACCAACGCTTAGCGCCAGGCTGAATGGTCCCTGAACGGAGCCGCGCAGCCCACTATGAGACATCACCGCGCGCGAATCGTGGATTTCTGATGTCCTTTCGAATCCGAATTCGCTCAAATGGTCTAGCTGCGGTCTTCCGCGTGATGGCATGGGCCGAAAGCGGGCGGCGTGCCTTGCACTTTCTTGCGATGCCTGCGTGACCTGATTGCGGTGATCGGCTGCGAGGACACCGATATTTAATTGCATCCCGCCGTCGCAGCCGCTTTGGTCGCAGCCTGACGCGGTGATAGACTGCCCCGCAATCGGGAAGGCCCGGAGGCACGCGCTTCCTCCAGATCCGGCCTCAGGGAGATGGCGTGTTGACCAAACCCGAATTCATTGCGGCCGACATGGGGACCCGGCTTACCGCGCATGCCCTGCATGTCGGCGACCGCATCAATACCATGGGTTTCGAGAACGAGGCGTTTTCGGCGGTGCCGCTTGCGGTCCGCGTGGGCAGAAGCGGGATCGCCGTGCTTTTCCGCTACGGCGTCGTGGTGCTGTTCGGCCTGTCGCCGGCAGATGAAGCCGGTTTTCTGGAACGACTGAAGCCCCGGATCGGCGGCCAGCTTGCGCATTACGAGGAGGAGACCGCCACGGTCGCCCTTGGCGGCGAGGCCGAGGATCAGGTTCAGGCGGGAGGGCCGGTCCAGCTGCGGGACATGTCGCCGGAACGGCTTCTGGTCATTGCCGACGTGCTGGCCAAGAGCGTGGTGCTGGCCGATGACGAACGCGAAGTTGCAAAAGTGTTCGAGATCATCGAGCCCTTCGCCAAGGAGCTGGCGGTTCACGGACATACCCGCAGGGACCGCAAGGGGGTTCTGCAGCTGATCGGAAACGCCCTGCTGGTCCAGCACAGGGTATCCGGTCGCGTCGCCATCGGAGAGAAGCCGGATGCGCTATGGGAGCGTCCCGACCTGGAGCGGCTTTACGCCCGCCTTGAAGACGAATACGAACTCAAGGAGCGCGTCGAGGCGCTGAGCCGGAAACTCGCCGTGGTCGCGGAAACCGCCAATACGCTCGCCGACATCATCGACACCCGCCGATCGCTGCGCCTCGAACTGATTGTCGTTGTGCTGATCGCATTCGAGATCGTGGTTACCTTCTATCAAATCTATGCCGCCAGGGGCCACTGACGCCGGAGCCGGAACGCCGATTACCGGCTTCGCGGCGGAATGCACAAGAAACCCGGCGCTTCATGCTTTGGTCGCTGCAGGTGTTGCCTGCAACGCATCACTTCAGCAACGCAGCCGTCTTCCAGCTGTCCTGTTGCTTGGACCAGGAGATGTAATAGGCCACGAAGGTCATGAACGCGATCCCGCTCGCGCTCACCAGCACTTGATCCATCACCGACCCTGAACTCAGCATCAGTTCGAAATGGCCGACGAACGAAAGAAACACCCCGACGCAAAACACCGCCAGCGACTGCTCGCCACATTTGATGGCCGGCTTGAAGATCGGCCATTTCAGCCCGCGCCAGTCCTTCGGCACCAATCGTGTCACCAGCGACGCCGCGACCAGGAAGTGCAGCAGGCGATACGGCGCGAGATTGGTCTTGTCGTTGGGGTTGAAGGCATCGAACAGCCATGGCGGGAGAACTTTTCCGAACTCCGGGAAACGTCCCGCCATCGTCATCACCAGAGCGAAAATAAGGTAGGCGATCCCCAGATAGCTGACCAACGGGGTCTTGAGAATCGCGCGGCATTGCCTGGCGCCGCCGAGCGCGAGCCAGGCGCCGCACAAGAAGAGCAGCTGCCAGCAGAACGGATTGAAATACCAGCTTCCTTCCGGATAGGACGGCAGATTCCACTCGTATTGCCGCGCGGCGAAATACAGCGAAAGCGATCCGATCATGGTCAGCACCGGCCAGCGCAGCATGATCCACAGCACCGGCGGAAACAGCGCCATCAAAGTGGTATAGAGTTGCAGTACATCCAGGTTGAGCAGCCTGGACTGCAGGGCCAGCCCGTGCCCCAGCGTCCGCACAGGATGGTCGATCAGGCCGGCAACGTTGAATTCGTTGAAGATGTCGGGATCGGCGTATTGTGCCGCGACGGATCCAATTGATACCGCGTAGATCACGAACAATACGACGTAGGCGCCGTAGAGTTGCCACACCCGATGCATGATGCGGGTGCCCGCGACGATGAAGCCGCGCTCCAGCATCATCCTGGCGTAGACAATCGCGGCGGTGTAGCCCGAGATAAATATGAACACATCGGCGGCGCCGCTGAAGCCGTAGTTCCTGGCGGTAATCCAGTTCACCACATTGTGCGGGATGTGATCCAGAAAGATGAACCAGTTTGCGATTCCTAGAAACAGATGGAGTCGGGTGTCGTGGCTGTTGGTCGTTAGATTGGCTTGGATGTCCATGGCTGGTGTTTGAGAGGAGGCTGTTGATGCTGCGGATGGTGGCGGCATTGTCGAGCGCCGGGCAAACCCGGCTGCGATGAAACCCGCAACTGCGAAGGCAAGGTGCGCCAGGGGCAGCACAATCGATGCAACGGTCGGCCAGTCCGCATCAGGCCAACGGCAACTTAGCGGTATCGAGCCGATCAGGCAAAGGCACGCCGATCACGATCTGGTTGACTGCCGCTGGCCTGTTCCGGCCGGTGCGGCATTGGCGTACGATGCAGGCCGGCCGGGCCTGGGACCTTGCTGGTCCTCGTTCCGTCGGCCGGGGCATTGCCGGTTCAGGTCGTACGCAGACACCGCCTGCAGCGCCGGCCGGCCGATCGCAGCGCACCGGGAAGGGCCTCCGCCGGCAGGCCAACAGCCGCCATTTGCGGGCTTGCCGATATCGGTGGCTTGTGGGCTTAATCGGCGGCGATGAGAATCCGACCGCATCGAGGGCCGCCCATGAACGAACATGTTCAGACCGTGACGACCGAACCGCTTTTCAACCCGCTGTCGCCGGATTTCATTCGCGATCCCTATCCCTTCTACCAGCGGCTTCGCACGACGGATCCGATGCATGTCACGCCGTTCGGGGCCTTCCTCGCCAGCCGTCATGCCGAGGCCAGTCTGGTTTTGCGCGACAAGCGCTTCGGCAAGGATTTCGTCGAGCGGTCATCCCGGCGTTACGGGCCGCAGATCATGAACGAGCCGGTGTTTCGCAGCATGAGCCACTGGATGCTGCAGCAGGATCCGCCCGACCACACGAGGTTGCGCGGTCTGGTCGTCAAAGCGTTCACGGCGCGCCGGGTCGAGGACATGCGGCCGCGCATCCAGCACATTGTCGACGAGACGCTGGATCGCCTCGTCGGCCAGGGCCAGATGGACCTGATCGAGGAATTTGCGTTCCGGTTGCCGGTGACGATCATCTGCGACATGCTCGGGATACCGGCAGAGCATCGCGAGGTATTTTATGCGAGTTCGCGCAATGGCGGACGGTTGCTCGATCCGGTACCGCTGTCGCCGGCCGAAATCGCCGAAGCCAATGCCGGCAATGCCGCGGCGGCGATGTATTTCCAGCAGCTGTTCGAATTGCGCCGGCGCAATCCAGGTGATGACCTGACCACGCAATTGGTGCAGGCCGAGGAAGACGGCAGCAAACTTTCCAACGAGGAGCTGACCGCCAATATCATTCTGTTGTTCGGCGCCGGACACGAGACCACGGTCAATCTGATCGGAAACGGCCTGCTGGCGCTGCACCGCAACCCCGATCAACTGGCGCTGCTCAAGGCCAATCCTGCCCTGATCACCAACGCCATCGAGGAATTCCTGCGTTACGATTCATCGGTTCAGTTGACCGGGCGGGTCGCGCTGGAGGACATCGACGACCTCGGCGGCAAGAAAATCCCGAAAGGCGAAAGCGTGCTCTGCCTGCTGGGGTCGGCCAATCGCGACCCGGCGGTCTATCCTGACCGGCCGGATCGGCTCGACATCACCCGTCCCAATGTGCGACCGCTGTCCTTTGGCGGGGGCATTCACTTCTGCCTCGGCGCCCAGTTGGCACGGATCGAAGCGGAAATCGCCATCGCGACCCTGCTGCGCCGCCTTCCGGATCTGAAGCTGGACGACGTGGAAAGTCCGGAATGGCGGCCGACCTTTGTCCTGCGTGGCCTGAAAAGGCTGCCCGCCAGCTGGTGATGCCATCGGCGTGAAGCCGCCGCGCGAGGTTGCTGTGACTTCGCCACAGTTGCCTCTATATATGATGCCGCTCCGGCGTTGATTTCAGCGCGGCTGGCGGGCGGATGGTTTGGGCTCTGTTTCGCGAAGCCGAGGGCTGTCGGCCGAACGCGCGGCAGCCAGTTCGCAAGGTCAGGGCGCCGGAACCTGCTCAAGGGGAGACACCGTGCAGACGACGCTGCTCGGACTGGCGATCGCCTTTATCATCGCGCTGATAGCCGCGCTGGTCGGGCCGTATTTCGTCGACTGGAATCAGTTCCGGCCGCAATTCGAGGCCGAAGCCGCCCGGGTGGTCGGTGCCCCGGTGCGGGTCGGCGGCGCGCTGGATGCCCGCCTGCTGCCGACGCCGTCGCTGCGGCTGCGCTCCGTGGTGGTCGGCGGCGCCAACGATCTCGGCAAGGTTCGCGCCGACAAGCTCGATGTCGAGTTCAGCCTGGGTTCGCTGATGCGCGGCGAATGGCGCGCCACCGAACTGACCATCAGCCGCATGGCGCTCGATCTCGGCCTCGATGCCTCCGGCAGGATCGACTGGCCGGCATCGACCGGAAAGTTCAGCCTGGGATCGCTGGCGATCGACCGGCTGAACCTGACCGGCCGCATCGCGCTGCATGACGCCGCCAGCCACAGCACGCTCGAACTGAACGATATCGCCTTCAGCGGCGATGTCCGTTCGCTGGCCGGATCGGTGCGGGGCGACGGCGATTTCCTGTTTTCCGGCACCCGCTATCCGTTTCGCGTGTCCTCGGGCCAGAGCCCCGACGGCCGCGGCACCCGCATTCATTTCAGCATCGATCCCGGTGCGCGGAACCTGTCGGCGGATCTCGATGGCGTGCTCAGTTTCGAGGCGCGGGCCCCGCGCTTCGAAGGTGGCTTGATGCTGGCGGCTCCCGTAGCACCCAAGGCCAAAAGCCCCGCTGGCGAGCCCTCGCCGACGCCCTGGCGGATCGCGGCCAGGATCAAGGCCGATCCGGCGGCCGCGCGGCTCGATCAGCTCGAGGCCAGCTACGGCGCGGAAGAAAACGCGCTGAAGTTTGTCGGCCTTGCCGACATTCGCTTTGGCGCCTCGCCGCTGCTGCATGCCGACATTTCCGCGCGGCAGCTCGATGCCGACCGGTTTTTCGCCAAGGACAGCAAGGACAACGACAAGGATCGAGCCGCCGAACCGGTACTGTCGTTGCCGGGGTTGCACGCGCTGATGGCGGCAATTCCGCCGCCACCGCTGCCGACCCGAATCGAATTCAGCTCCGAGCAGATCATGCTGGGCGGGCGTCCACTGCAGAATCTTGCCGCCGAGCTGCATGCCGACGCCAAATCCGATCCGCAGTCAGATCTCAGGTCCTGGACCATCGACCGGCTGGATTTTCGTGCGCCCGGCGCGACGCATGTGTCGCTGAGCGGCAGCAGCGCAACGCCTGGCCGGTCCGGCGGTTTCAAGGGATCGCTCAGCGTCGAGTCGTCGGATCCGGATACGCTGGTGGCGTGGTTGCAGGGTCGTGGCGAGATCACCTATCGCAGTCAAAAGCCGCTAAGCTTGCGCGGCGAGGTCAGCCTCGCCCCCGATCGCGTCGCCATCGACGCCATGCAGGCCGAGATCGACGGCGGCGCCGTCGCCGGACGGATCGCCGTCACCACGGCCTCGGCTGGCGGCGGCTCCCGGTTCGATGCCGAACTGAAGGCCGAGCATCTCGACCTCGATGCCGCCACGGCATTCGCCCGTTCGCTGGCGGGACCGCAGGCCGAATGGCCGGACGCGGCGCAGCTGACGCTGGATATCGGCCGTGCCACGTCGGCCGGTCAGGAATTGCATCCGTTGATGGCGAAGATCGGCTACGATCCGAAGCGGATCTGGCTGGACCAGCTGAAAATAGGCGAGGCCGGCAGCGCAATGCTCGAAGGCGCGGGCAGTTTCGATCGCGCGAAGACGACGGGCCGACTGGCGCTGATTTCGAGTGCGGCATCGCTCGGCCAGATCAGCGGTCGGATCGCGCCGCTGGCGCCGGTGCTCGCAGCCCGGCTCGATGCGATGGGGACAAATCCCGGGCCGGCGCGGCTGAAGCTGACGCTCGATGTCGACAGGGACGCCGATCATGCCGATCGCGCCAGCGCGCGGGCCGTTCTCGACCTTGAGGCGCCCCAGCTCAAGGGCGTCGCCACCTTCACCGCCAGGCCCGCACTCGCGGCGATCCGCGGTATCGATCTGGATGCGCTGCGGCGCAGCGAAATCGGTCTTGATGCGAAGCTGGCGTCGGAACGAGGCGCTTCGTTGCTGGCCTTGCTGGGGCTCGATCGCGGCATCGCCGTGGGCGAAGGGCCGGCGCAATTCGAAGGTTCCGTAAGCGGGGTGTGGCGCTCGCCGCTGCGATTGAAGGCCGTGATGTCGGGGTCGGGCCTTGATGCCCAAATGCAGGGGACCGTCGAACCGTGGGGCCCGGAACTCAAGGCCGGCGTCAACCTCAGGGTTGCCGCCGCCGACATCGCGCCGCTGCTAGGCCTGAAACGCTCCGATCGGCCAGCGCAAAACATCAGCCTGTCGTCGCGGGTCTCGGTGGCGGGCAGCCGGCTGAGCTTCGACGATGTGGACAGCACGATGTCGGGTTCGCGGCTTCGCGGACACGCTGTGCTCACCCTCGACGATCCAAAGAACGTCGAAGGCGAAGTTGGCCTCGATGCGCTCGACCTGGCGCCGGCCTTTTCATTCGCCATCGGTGCGGCGGGGCATGATGCCACCGAGCCGCTCGGTTCCGGCCTGTTGATGGGCTGGCGCGGCCGGATCGCGTTCCAGGCGCTGCGCGGCTCGCTGCCGGGCGGGGGAGAGTTGCGGCCGGTCAGCGGTACCCTCAAAAGCGACGGCCAATCGCTGACCATCGACGCCATCAAGGGCAGCCTCGGCGGCGGCGAGGCGACAGCCAATATCGATGTCAAACCGACCGCGGATGGGATTGCCTTGAATGCGAGCCTTGGGCTCAAGGGGGTCGACGGCGGGGCCTTGCATTATCGCGGCCTGGCGATGCCCGCTGGCCGGGTGTCGATGCAAATGGCGCTGGCGAGTCAGGGCCGCAGTGCGTCGGCGCTGGCTGGCGCGCTGTCCGGAAGCGGAACCTTGACGCTGGAATCCGCCAGTGTCGCCGGGCTGGACCCGCGCGCATTCGAGGTCGCGATCCGCGCCAGCGACAGCGGCCAGGCCACTGACGACATCAGGCTGCGGCAGATCGTCGAGCCGGCGCTCGCAGCGGGCGCGTTGTCGGTCGCGTCGGCGCAGATTCCGTTCAATATCAGGGACGGCAGGCTTCGCGTCGGCGCGACGACGCTCGATGCCAAGGGCGCCCGCGCCATCGTATCCGGTGGATACGATATTCCCGCCGATCAGGCCGATATTCGCGCCATCATCGCTTCGACGGTGGCCGGGACCCCCACCAGCCGCCCGGAAATCCAGCTGTTCGCTGCCGGCCCGCCCGACGCGCTCAATCGCTCCGTCGACGTGGCGGCGCTGTCGTCATGGCTGGCGGTGCGAGCGATCGATCGCGAAACACGCCGGCTGGATTCGATCGAGCGCGGCGATCCGGCAGCGGCCTTGCCGGCGTCGATTCCACCGCCGGCCGCGCCTGCGGCCGCGGCACCGGCCGCGCTTTCTTCCGGCCAGCCGTTTTCCGAGGACCCGGTTCAAACCCATGATCCACACCGGCTGCAGCCGAAGCCGAAGCCGGCCGTTCCGCGTCCGCCGGCCGCGGCCGCGGCAAACCCCGCCGCGCCTGTCTTAAGCCAGCAGGCAGTGCCGCCGCTTCCGCCACCGATCGAGGTCAGGCCCGCGCCGGGTGTTCTGCGCCCGCCGAAGCCGCGGCCGCCATTGGCGCTGACGCCGCCGGCGGCCAATCCAGCGCAGTCCGCGTTCTAGCCAGGGCGCGCTGTTCCATCAGATCGGTCCGTCAAAGCGCTGCAGCGGTTCGCAACCAGCCGAACCAAGCCGGGTGCGGCGCGTTAGCCCGCGACACGCGGCCGGCATGGCGATGCCAGTGGGGACGGTCGGAATAATCTTGATGGCCCTTCGGACATCGGCGGGAGCGCAAGGTGAACCACGGATCGTCCCGTGACCTCTCCGGGCAGGTTTCGAACGGCATCTGGCCGCTGCTGGCGCTGAATTTCTTCATGGCCGACATGCAGGCCGGCATCGGTCCGTTCCTCGGCGTGTTCCTGCTCGCGCATGGCTGGGAGAGCGGGCTGATCGGCACCGTGATGACCGTCGGCGGCGTCGCCGGCATGCTGATGACCGCACCGGCGGGCGCGCTGATCGATGCCACAAGGCGCAAAAAGCTCTACGTCATCATTCCCGGCATTTGCACGCTGGTCGCTTCCGGGCTCGTATTGCTGAGCCAATCCTTCTGGCTGGTGACGCTGTCGCAGGTGGCGACCGCGATCGCTGGGGCGGCGATCGGACCTGCCGTCGCGGGCATCACGCTGGGCATGGTTCGGCAGGCGGGCTTCAACCGGCAGATCGGACATAATCAGGCGTTCAACCACGCCGGCAACATGATCGGCGCCGGGCTGTCCGGGCTGCTCGGCTGGATGTTCGGCTTTTCGGCGGTGCTGGTGCTGGCCGCGCTGTTCGGCGTTGTCTCGATTGCTTCGGTGCTGATGATTCCCGGGCCTGCGATCGACGACGACGAGGCCCGCGGACTCGACAAAAGTAAAAATGAAGTTGGCAAGGTCGGCGGTATCGCCGTGCTGCTCGAATCCAGGCCGCTGTTGATCCTGGCCGCGGCGCTCGCCTGCTTTCACCTCGGCAACGCCGCGATGCTTCCACTTTACGGACTCGCGGTGGTCTCGGCCAAACAAAGCAATCCGGCGGGATTTGTCGCAACCACCATCGTCGTGGCACAAGGCGTCATGATCCTGGTCTCGTTGATCGCGATGCGCCTCGTCGAAAAGGAAGGCTACTGGCTGGTGTTGCTGATTTCGTTCATTGCGCTCCCGATCCGGGGAATCATCGCGGCCCAGGTGATCAACACATGGGGCGTGTATCCGGTGCAAATACTCGACGGCGTTGGCGCCGGGCTGCAGAGCGTGGCAGTTCCCGGCGTGGTCGCGCGTATCCTCTATGGCACCGGGCGGGTCAATGTCGGTCAGGGCGCGGTGATGACCGCGCAGGCCGTCGGCGCCTCTTTCAGCCCCGCGATCGGCGGCTGGATCGCGCAGGAGATCGGCTACAGCACGATGTTTCTCATTCTCGGCGGTTTCGCGCTCGGCTCGGTCGCCTTGTGGCTCGGATTTTCGCGGCTCCTCAAACCGGCCTGTGCCCGGCGGGGTGGTTCGAGCGATCGGCCGGCGGCCAGCGCGCTGGCGGGTGCGCAGTGATGCCCGAGAGCCATGCCGCGACCTGGGGCATCACCGCCCTGGCAACCTTCGGGGTGATCGCCCGGCCATGGAATCTGCCGGAATTCATCTGGGCGGTGGCCGGTGCGGTCTTGCTGGTGCTGTTCCAGCTGCTGCCTTGGCCGGACGCGCTGGCGGCTGCCGGCAAGGGCATGGATGTCTATTGCTTCCTGGTCGGCATGATGCTGCTGGCGGAAGTGGCGCGCAAGGAGGGGCTGTTCGACTGGCTCGCGGCGCAGGCGGTACGGCATTCCAAAGCTTCGGCGAAGCGGCTGTTTCTGATCGTCTATGTGGTCGGCACCATCGTGACGGTGCTGCTTTCGAATGATGCCACCGCGGTGGTGCTGACGCCGGCGGTCTATGCCGCGACCCGCGCTGCCAAGGTCGAGCCATTGCCGTATCTGTTCATCTGCGCCTTCATCGCCAACGCCGCGAGCTTCGTGCTGCCGATCTCCAATCCCGCCAACCTCGTGGTGTTCGGCCAAAAGATGCCGCCGCTCCTGGAGTGGCTGCGCAGCTTCGCGCTGCCTTCGGCGGTCGCGATCGGGGTTACCTATCTGGCGCTGCGGCTGGTACTGCGCCGCGCGCTCGACGCACCGGTTGCCGCCATGAAGCAGGTTTCGCCGCTGAGCCGCGCCGGCAAGATCGCGGCGCTGGGAATCGCAATGACGGCGGTGGTGCTGCTGACGGCTTCGGCGCTGGGTTCGGACCTGGGGTTGCCCACGCTGGCCGCCGGCGCAATGGTGGCGGCGCTGGTGCTGGTGATGGGACGACAGTCCCCGGTGCCGGTGCTGCGGGACATTTCGTGGTCGGTGCTGCCGCTGGTCGCGGGCTTGTTCGTCCTGGTCGAAGGCCTCAATCGGACCGGCGCGCTGCCGGCGCTGGCGCGGATCCTGAAACAAGCCACGGCGGCCTCGCCACAGATCACGTCCTGGGCCGCCGGCATCGTGGTCGCCGTCGCGTCGAACCTGGTCAATAACCTGCCGATGGGGCTGATCGCCGCAACCACCACGCAGAACGCCGAGGCTCCGATCCATCTCACCGGCGCGATCCTGATCGGCGTCGATCTCGGCCCGAACCTGTCGGTGACCGGTTCGCTGGCCACCATCCTGTGGCTGATCGCGCTGCGGCGCGAGGGCGAGGAGGTCGGCGCCTTGCTGTTTCTCAAGCTCGGCCTCGTGGTGATGCCGCCGGCGTTGCTGCTGTCGCTGCTCGCCCTTGCCGCGGTGTCGCGATGATCTTTCCTGCGACGACCGCGATCGTAGCTTAGCCTGTCCGGCAATGCCTATCGAAGCTTGCTGATGGCGCGTTCATCCGCCGAAAAAAGCCGGTCGGGCTAGACCGGCGGCTTTGCGTCGGAACCCACCGCCATCGCGCGGTTCCGGAAATAATCCAGAACGAACAGGCGTATCGCCGAAGACAGATTGCCCTGCTGCCGGTTGCTGTCGATCTCGCCGACCAGTTCCGACAGCGTCATGTCGCGAAGGCCGGAGATTTCCTTCATGCCGCTCCAGAATGCCTCTTCGAGGCTGACGCTGGTCTTGTGACCGGCGACCACGATCGACCGCTTCACCACCGGCGATTTCATGGTGCGTCCTCACCGTCGATCCGATGCTGATCCAATAGCTCGCTGGCGCGACTGCTGCGCTGCTGGTCCAGAACACGTTCGGACTTGGTGCGGCCGAATCGCTTCCGGTTGGCCTCGGCGTGCTGCTCCGCCTGATGCCGGTCGGCGCGCTTCCTAAATCGCTTCAGGTTGACCAGATCCCCCATGCCCGCCCTCATCACCCGATAAAATGGCAGACGACATTTTCACGAAGGCGTGAGCGGTCGCGTTGGGCGTTAGCCGACTCGGTCGTCATCTAAGAAAATCCCCGTGTATCCCCTGATAGCATCAAAAAATAAGTTCCGCTCCGGCGAAACCAAAATATTTTTGAGCTCTACCACGAGCCCGCGCCGCGCCGATAGCTTAACGGGCTGAATCCTTAGCTGTTATGAATTATAATTATAACATCGGCCCTGCTTCCAGGGCTGGCGCCGCATCAGCCGGGGTGTGTCATTTTGTCCGGCTGCACCAGCCGGTCGAATTCGGCAGCGGAAACCAACCCCAGCCGCACCGCCTCTTCTTTCAGGGTTGTGCCGCGGGCGTGCGCCGTCTTGGCGACCTTGGCCGCGTTGTCGTAGCCGATGCGGGGCGCCAGTGCCGTCACCAGCATCAGCGAGCGTTCCATCAGTTCCCTGATGCGCTTTTCGTCGGCCCGTATGCCCTCGACGCAATGCGCGGTGAACGAGCGCGCCACATCGGCCAGCAATTGCAAGGAATGCATCATGCAATATGCCAGCACCGGCTTGTAGACGTTGAGCTCGAAATGTCCCTGACTGCCCGCCACGGTGATCGCGGCATGATTGCCGAACACCTGGCAGCAGACCATGGTCATGGCTTCGCACTGCGTCGGGTTGACCTTGCCCGGCATGATCGAGGAGCCCGGCTCGTTTTCGGGCAGGATCAGTTCGCCGAGGCCGGAACGGGGGCCCGACCCCAACAGGCGGATATCGTTGGCGATCTTGAACAGCCCGGTGGCCACTGAATTGACCGCGCCGTGCACGAAAACATAGGCGTCGTTGGAGGCCAGCGCCTCGAACTTGTTGGCGGCGCTGGTGAAGGGCAGTTTGGTGATCGCGGCGGCATGCCTGGCAAACAGCCGGGCGAATCTCGGCTTCGAATTGAGGCCGGTGCCGACGGCGGTGCCGCCCTGCGCCAGCGGGTAGAGATCCCTTACCGCCAGCTGCAGCCGCGCGATGCCACTTTCGACCTGGGCGGCATAGCCGGAAAATTCCTGGCCGAGGGTAAGCGGCGTCGCGTCCTGGGTATGGGTGCGGCCGATCTTGACGATGTCGGCGAACGCCTTCTCCTTCTCGCGCAGCGCGCGGTGCAACTCGCCGAGCGCCGGAATAAGATCGCCGACGATGCGACTGGCCGCCGCGATATGCATGGCGGTCGGGAACGAGTCGTTCGACGACTGGCTCATATTGACGTGATCATTGGGATGAACCGGCTGCTTGGCGCCGAGCTTGCCGCCCAGCAGCTGGTTGGCGCGATTGGCGATCACCTCGTTGAGATTCATGTTGGTCTGGGTGCCGGATCCGGTCTGCCACACCACCAGTGGAAACTGATCATCGAGCTTTCCGTCGATCACCTCGCGGGCGGCGCGGACAATGGCGCGGGCGCGGCGCTGGTCGAGCAGCCCCAACTCGCGGTTGGTTTCGGCCGATGCCAGCTTGACGATGCCGAGCGCATGAACGATCGGCAGCGGCATCCGGTCATGGCCGATGCGGAAATTCTGCCTGGAACGTTCGGTCTGGGCGCCCCAGTAGCGATCGGCGGGAACCTCGATCGGACCGAAGCTGTCGGTCTCGGTCCGGGTGCCAGGGGATCGCGATGTCGTTGTCGACCGGGCCATCAGTCCAATCCGTTGCCACGGCCGCGCTATCGCAGCCGGCGGGTTCCATTGTAGCGGGCCGCGGGATCCCCGGCGCGCGGATTATTTCTTGCGGAAGCGATCCAGCCGGACCACTTCGGCTCCCTCGCTCGGCTGGGCCGGCTCGCCCTGGTTTTGGTCCGCCGGCTCGGGGGCCGCGAGGGTGGCGACAGGCGAAGGGGCCGGGTCGGCCGGGAGTTTGGCCGCCGGCGCTTCCGGGGCGGCGTCCGCCGCCTCGAAGGTCAGGCCGAACTGCACCGAAGGATCGTAGAAGCTCTTGATCGAATGGAACGGAACCACCAGCCGCTCGGGGATGCCGCCGAATGACAGGCCGACCTCGAACCGGTCCTCCGAGACCGTGAGGTCCCAGAACTGGTGCTGCAGGATCACCGTCATCTCTTCCGGATATTGCGCCAGCAGTCGTGGCGACAGCTTGACGCCCTCGGCGGTCGAGACAAAGGTGATGAAAAAGTGGTGCTCTCCGGGCAGCCCGTGCTCGGCGGCGTCAGTCAGGACGCGGCGCAGCACGCCACGTAGCGCGTCGCGCGCCAGGACGTCGTATCGGATATGATCGGTCGCCATTGGGTAGTCCTGTCACTTTAAAATACCGCCCTTGGATCGGCGGGGTGTCCGTGGCCCGACTCGGGCACAATTACCCTATGGTACCCCCGCGGCGGCCCGAGGTCAGCAACCGTCGCCGCCGGGCGCGGAAAATTGCGGCAATAAGCCGAGCCTGCGCCGGGTGAAGTGGAGGCTTCTGTTGCCAGGCGCCTCCGAACCCCGCCGGATGGTGCTTATCCCATCAGGACTTCAGACTTGGTCTTTCAAACCGCTTAGGCGGCCTGAGCAACCGGAGCATAGTTGTCGTTTGCAACTATTGCATAGCCCGATAACGGCGGAACCATACCGGGAAAAAACTCGCCCTTTACGCCCTCGTCGATCCTGTTTCGCCCCCGCCGAAACCCGCAGGCCTGCGGCGGGCTTCGGTGGAGGCGCCGGGTGCTGCCCCCGGGTCCGAATGGTTTATTGCGGCGGCCATTTATTTCCATAGCCGGCAAGCCGGCAACTCCAATATAGGACGAAAATGTTGAGAAAAACAGGGCCGGCGGGGCGCTTGGACCGTGGACGAATTCCGCAGAGGTGGAATACCGCGAAAAATGGTTGGCCTGGCCCACCCGAAGTTCTAGATCTTGAGCATGCCCCCGGAATCGCCGCCGGGCGCCCTTGCGGCGCCGGAAGCTCCAATATTATCGCCGCCCGGCCTGATCGCGCTGTTTGTCGCCTTCGCCAAAATGTCGCTGGCAGGCTTTGGCGGCGTGCTGGTGTTCGCGCGGCGCGGCATCGTCGACCACCACCGCTGGATGACGGCGGAGGAGTTCAACGAAACCTTCGCGCTGTGCCATTTTCTTCCCGGCCCGAACATCGTCAACCTCAGTGTGGTGTTCGGATCGCGCTTCCGGGGCATCCCGGGCGGCGTCGCGGCCTTTGCCGGGCTGGTCGGTCCCCCCGTCGTGATCGTGACCATCCTGGCGGCGCTTTATGCGCGTTTCGGCGAAATCGAAGCCCTGCGGCGGACGCTGGCCGGCGTGTCCTGCGCGGCGGTGGGCCTGCTGATTTCGGTGGTTTTGCGGATGATGATGCCGCTGATCGGCAAACGCGATGTCGTCGGACTGATCCTGATGGCGGCGGTATTTATCGCGATCGGGCTGCTGCGGCTGCCGCTGCCGGCGGTCCTGCTGGCGGCAATTCCGCTCAGCATTGGCGTTACTTTCGCCATGCGCCGGCGGGCCGTGGCATGAATTCAGGGGCCAACCCGGTTCTGGCGCTGGCATGGACCTTCGGGCTGATGTCGCTGTTTGCGGTCGGTGGCGCCAATTCCGCGATTCCGGAAATGCATCGGGTGGCGGTCGATGTGCAGCACTGGTTGACCGACCGGCAGTTCGCCGACGTGTTCGCGATCTCGCAATTGTCGCCGGGGCCGAACGTGCTGATCGTCACCCTGATCGGCTATTCGGTCGCCGGCGTCACTGGCGCGCTGGTCGCGACCCTGGCGATGTGCGTTCCGACCGCCGTTCTCGCCTACCTGGTGAGCCACCTGCTCAGCCGGTCGAGCCATTCGCGCTGGCCGGCGATCATCCAGGCAGCCCTGGTTCCGCTTTCGATCGGGCTGATGGGCGCCAGCGGCCTGATCCTGGCGCTGACCTCGGACCGCAGCTGGGCCGCCGCCCTGGTCACCGCCGCGGCCGCGGGGCTGGCGTTCGCAACCCGGCTCAACCCGCTATGGCTGTTGCTGGCCGGCGGCGTCCTGGGTTTTGCCGGCGTCATCGGCTGAAAGCCGGCGGCGACTGCCCAAACCGCGGGCTGGCCTTGCAGATTGGGAGCCGGATCGGCATTTTCCGGGTATAATTGGCGGATTGAGCCGAATCGAAGCTGTCGATAGGCCGGCCCGGCCGCTAGAACTCGCCGATCCGCAACGGTCGTACCCTCGAACCATGAACCAGTATCACGATCTGCTCGAACGGGTGCTCAGTGACGGCGCGCAGAAGCACGACCGTACCGGCACCGGCACCTTGTCGATCTTCGGCCATCAGATGCGCTTCAACCTGGCGGCCGGCTTTCCGATGCTGACCACCAAGAAGCTGCCGCTCAAGTCGATCGTGCACGAATTGCTGTGGTTTCTCGCCGGCGATACCAACATCAAATATCTCAGGGATAACGGCGTTTCGATCTGGGACGAATGGGCCGACGCCAATGGCGATCTCGGCCCGGTCTACGGTTCGCAGTGGCGATCCTGGCCGGCGCCGGACGGACGCAGCATCGACCAGATCTCCGGTGTCATCGACATGATCCGGCGCAATCCGGATTCGCGACGCCTGATCGTCAGCGCCTGGAATCCGGCCGATGTCGACAAGATGGCGCTGCCGCCGTGTCACTGCCTGTTTCAGTTCTATGTCGCGAACGGCAAGTTGTCGTGCCAGCTCTATCAGCGTTCGGCGGATGTTTTTCTCGGCGTGCCCTTCAACATCGCGTCCTATGCGTTGCTGACGATGATGGTGGCGCAGGTGACCGGCCTGCAGCCCGGCGACTTCGTGCACTCGCTCGGCGATGCGCATCTTTACTCGAACCATCTCGAACAGGCCCGGCTGCAACTGACCCGCCCGACCCGGCCGCTGCCGCGGATGAAGATCAATCCCGGGGTGACGGACATCTTCGCGTTCCGTTATCAGGACTTCGTGCTCGAAGGCTACGACCCGCACCCGCACATCAAGGCCGAGGTCGCGGTGTGAGCGATTGATGTCCTTCACCATCCGCCGCGCGAATCCTGGCGAAGCCGCACTTGTTCTGTCGTTTGTCCGCGAGCTCGCCGAATACGAAAAGCTGCTGCACGAGGTCGAAGCCAACGAAGCGATGATCGACGCGGCGCTGTTCGGCAGCGATCCGCGGCTGTTTTGCGAGATCGCGGAATGGAACAGCGCGCCGGCCGGCTTCGCGGTCTGGTTCATCAATTTCTCGACCTTCAGCGGCCGCTCCGGGATCTGCCTGGAAGACCTGTTCGTCCGCCCCGCGCAGCGCGGCAACTGCATCGGCAAGGCGCTGCTGGCACATCTTGCGAGGCAGTGCGTGGCGAATGGCTGGTCGCGGCTGCAATGGTCGGTGCTGGACTGGAATACGCCGTCGATCGAATTCTACCGATCGCTCGGCGCCGACCTGATGGATGACTGGACCGTGTGCCGGACAGGCGGCGCGGCGCTGACGGCGCTCGCAGAGGGAGCGCACTGATGGAAATCGTCATGATCGTTGCCGTCGCCGACAATGGCGTGATCGGCGCCGGTGGCGCCATTCCATGGCGGCTGAAGAGCGATCAGCAGCGCTTCAAGACCATGACCATGGGCAAGCCGGTGGTGATGGGTCGCAAGACGTTCCTGTCGCTGCACCGGCCGCTTCCCGGCCGCACCAACATCGTCGTCACCCGCGATCCGGATTTCTCCGCCGCCGGCGCGGTGGTGACGACGTCGTTCGCCGATGCCCGCGCGGTCGCCACCGCCGACGCGCGGCGGCGTGGCGCCAGCGAAATCGTCGTGATCGGCGGCGCGGAAATCTACGCGCAATGGATGGATGTCGCCGACCGCCTGGAAATCACCGAAGTTCACGCCCGGCCCGAAGGTGATACACATTTCGCCGCAATCGCACCGGGCGACTGGGAAGAGGTCGCACGGGTGCCGAACCGGTCCGGTTTGGACGACAGTGCGGACTTTTCCTATGTGACCTATCGCCGACGAAAGTCGCATTAACCGCGTCGGGCGAAGTTTGCATTGACAATTATGGGTTCGGGCTTAGCTGCTTCGAGCGCGAAGCTTGCGTTGTAAGCGCCGGGGCCGTCCCCTATAAGGCCATGCAGAGATTGCGGCGCCGGGCGTCTTGGCCATGGCTCTGCGGAGGAGACTGTCGATGCCGTGGAAGAATCAAGGCGGAGGCCCCTGGGGCTCGGGTCCGAAGGGACCGTGGGGCTCCGGCCCGCAATCGGGGGGGCCACGGCCGCCGGATCTCGAAGACCTGCTGCGCCGCGGTCAGGACCGGCTGCAGCAACTGTTGCCCGGCGGTCATTTCAGCGGTATCGGCATCGCTCTGGTTCTGATCGGCGCGCTGGCGATCTGGGGGCTGTCCGGATTTTTCCGCGTCCAGTCCGAGGAACTCGGCGTCGTGCTGCGTTTCGGCAAGCATGTGCGCACCGTGCAGCCGGGCCTGAACTATCATCTGCCCTATCCGATCGAGACCGTGCTGTTGCCGAAGGCGCTGCGGGTCTCCACCATCAGCATCGGCATGACCCTGATCGACGATCCGGCGCGGCGCGGCAGGACAATGCGCGACGTGCCGGAAGAAAGCCTGATGCTGACCGGCGACGAGAACATCGTCGACGTCGATTTCACCGTGCTATGGCGGATCAAGCCGGACGGCGTCGGCAATTATCTTTTCAACATCCAGAACCCGGAAGGCACCGTCAAGGCGGTCGCCGAGAGTGCGATGCGGGAGATCGTCGGCAAATCCAACATCCAGCCGATCCTGACCGGCGCGCGCACGACCACGGAAGCCAGCGTGCAGGAACTGATGCAGAAGACGCTGGACAGCTACGGCTCGGGCATCCTGATTCAGCAGGTGCAGATGCAGAAGGTCGATCCGCCGGCTCAGGTGATCGACTCGTTCCGCGACGTGCAGGCGGCGCGCGCCGACCTCGAGCGGCTGCAGAACGAGGCCCAGACCTATGCCAACCGCGTGGTCCCCGACGCCAAGGGAAGGGCGGCGCAGATCCTGCAGGTCGCCGAAGGCTACAAGCAGCAGGCGGTAGCCGAAGCCAAGGGTCAGAGCGCGCGCTTCCTGAAGGTCTATGACGAATACAAGAAGGCGCCCGACGTCACCCGGCAGCGCATCTATCTGGAGACCATGGAGCGCATCCTCGGCGGCTCCGAAAAGCTGATCTATGACGGCGGCGGTTCTCCGTCGGCGCAGAATATCGTGCCGTATCTGCCCTTGAGCGAGCTGACGCCGCGGCGTCCGGCTGCGGCCACCACCGGCCAGCCGCAAACGCAGACCGGAGTCACCAAATGAGGTCCCCCGTTGCAGGCATCGTGGCGCTGCTGGCGCTGCTGGTCATCCTGATCGTCGGCTACAGTTCGGTGTTCACCGTCGACATGACCGAACAGGCGCTGGTGGTGCGGCTCGGCGAGCCGGTCCGCGTCGTTACCGATCCGGGCCTGAATTTCAAGGCGCCGTTCGTCGACACCGTCATCGACATCGACAAGCGCATCCTCGATCTGGAAAATCCGTCGCAGGAGGTCATTGCCTCGGACCAGAAGCGGCTGGTGGTCGACGCCTTCGCCCGGTACCGCATCAAGAACGCGCTGCGGTTCTATCAGAGCGTCGGCTCGATCCAGGCCGCCAACATCCAGCTGACGACGCTGCTGAATGCATCGTTGCGCCGGGTGCTCGGCGAGGTCACCTTCATCCAGGTGGTGCGCGACGAGCGTGAAGCGCTGATGGGGCGGATCCGCGACCAGCTCGACAAGGAAGCCGGCGCCTATGGCATCCAGGTGGTCGATGTGCGGATCAGGCGGGCCGACCTGCCGGAGCAGAACAGCCAGGCGGTCTATCAGCGCATGCAGACCGAGCGGCAGCGCGAAGCCGCCGAGTTCCGCGCCCAGGGCGGGCAGAAGGCCCAGGAAATCCGCTCCAACGCCGATCGCCAGGCCACCGTCATTGTCGCCGAAGCCAACTCCACCGCCGAGCAGATACGCGGCGACGGCGATGGCGAACGCAACCGGCTGTTCGCCGAGGCCTACGGCAAGGATCCCGATTTCTTCGCGTTCTATCGGTCGATGACGGCCTATGAGAACGGCCTGAAAAGCAGCGATACCAGGTTCCTGCTGCGGCCGGACTCCGATTTCTTCAAGTTCTTCAACAACTCGTCGGGCAAGTTGCCTGCGGCGCCGACGCCGTCGGCCACCGCCGCCGCCGCCCCGGCGGCGGGAGCGGCTGCGCCGAAGCCATAGACCTTGCGCGCTTGAACAAGACGGCGGCCGAAGCGAAAACGTCGCTTCGGCCTGGATGCCAGGGCATGATCCTGAAAGTGGGCACCGGTTTTCCGAAAAGACCATGCTCAAACAAAGAGATAGAACGCGATGACGAAGTCGTCGCGCTTCAAGGGCAAGAACAACGTCAAGCGGGAGGTTTCAGTCCGATGAGGTCCATAGCGTTCGCCGACTTCCTCATCGGTGTGGGTATCCTGTTTGTGCTTGAAGGGCTGATGTTTGCGGCTAGCCCGTCCTGGATGCGCCGGGCGATGAAGAGCGCATTGGCGACGCCGGACAACGTGCTGCGCGCGGTTGGTCTGGGGTCGGCGGTCGCCGGACTGATCCTGATCTGGGTTGTCAGGCGTTAACGCCCGTCCGGTGCCAATCTTGCGGGAAAACGCCGCGGGATCAACGCCATCGTGAGCCGCCGCGTCGGCTTTTCGCCGCATTTGGCGTGCGCTCATGCCAGCGAAATGTCCGCCCGAATGCTTGCGCCGCGACCCCGTTCGGGCGCACTGTGGAAGTCAAATCCCTATCCGTTTGCAGGAGAAAGTTCGACATGACCGGTGCGATTCCAGCCTTGAGTCAACGCCTGCGCCCCTGGTTGGTCGCGATCCGCCTTGGCGCCGCCGGTGTCCTGGTCTCGGCTGCGCTCTCGGGACCGGCGCTGGCGCGGGGTCCCGAGGGCATCGCCGATGTCGCCGAGAAGGTGATCGATGCGGTGGTCAATATCTCGACCTCGCAGACCATCGAGGCCAAGGGCGGCGGCGGCGAAGGCAGGGGCGCGATGCCGCAGCTGCCGCCGGGCTCGCCGTTCGAGGAATTCTTCGACGATTTCTTCAAGAACCACCGCGGCGGCGGACCCGGACTCGGCAAGGGCGGCGATCTGCAGCCGCACAAGACCAATTCGCTCGGCTCCGGCTTCATTATCGACACCTCGGGCATCGTCGTCACCAACAATCACGTCATCGCCGACGCCGACGAAATCAACATCATCATGAACGACGGCAGCAAGTTCAAGGCCGAGCTGGTCGGCGTCGACAAGAAGACCGATCTGGCGGTGCTGAAATTCAAGCCGACCAAGCCGCTGGTGGCGGTGAAGTTCGGCGATTCCGACAAGCTGCGGCTCGGCGAATGGGTGATCGCGATCGGCAACCCGTTCAGCCTCGGCGGCACCGTCACCGCGGGCATCGTCTCGGCGCGCAACCGCGACATCAATTCCGGCCCCTATGACAGCTACATCCAGACCGATGCGGCCATCAACCGCGGCAATTCCGGCGGACCGCTGTTCAATCTCGACGGCGAGGTGATCGGCGTCAACACCCTGATCATCTCACCCTCGGGCGGCTCGATCGGCATCGGCTTTGCGGTGCCCTCCAAGACCGTTTCCATGGTGGTCGACCAGCTGCGGCAGTTCGGCGAGCTGCGCCGCGGCTGGCTCGGCGTCCGCATCCAGCAGGTCACCGACGAGATCGCCGAAAGTCTCAACATCAAGCCGGCGCGCGGCGCGTTGATCGCCGGCGTCGAGGACAAGGGCCCGGCGAAACCCGCAGGCATCGAGCCCGGCGATGTCGTCATCAAGTTCGACGGCGTCGACATCAAGGAGCCGAAGGACCTGTCGCGGGTGGTTGCCGATACCGCGGTCGGCAAGGAGGTCGACGTCGTCATCATCCGCAAGGGCGTCGAGGAAACCCGCAAGGTCACGCTCGGCCGCCTCGATGACGGCGACAAGGCGGTGCCGGCGGCGGTCAAGACCCAGGAACCCGCCGACAAGCCGGTGACCCAGAAGGCGCTCGGTCTCGATCTCGCCACCCTCAGCAAGGACCTGCGCAACCGCTACAAGATCAAGGACAGCGTCAAGGGCGTCATCATCACCAATGTCGACACCACCTCGGACGCCGCCGACAAGCGGCTCAGCCCCGGCGAGGTGATCGTCGAGGTGGCGCAGGAGGCGGTTGGCAGCGCCGCCGACGTCAAGAAGCGGGTCGATCAACTGAAAAAGGACGGCAAGAAATCCGTGCTGCTTCTGGTGTCGAACGCCGACGGCGAGTTGCGCTTCGTGGCGCTGAGCGTGCAGTAGGCGCCGCGGTCAGGCGCGCCTGCATCAATGATCATGTCGTCCCCGCCAACGTGCGGGGACGGGGAGGGATGCGGCAACGCACGCCTGGGGCAGCTCACCTGGCCGGTCGGCCGCGCAGCATACCGGCGATGCCGAGGTCTTCGTCCAATTCAGGCCAGTGAATGCCCATCGGCATCAGCTCAAAGCGCTGGCGCGCCGCCGCACCGGCTTTCTGCAATCTCGGATACCATGCGAGCGGGGCAGCGATTTTGCCGCCGTCCGCCAGCGTCACCACGAGTTCTTCGGCGGTGAAGGCAACCGAAACCGGCCTGATATCGCCGACATCAATTTCCGAAGTGCTCATGCCATTTGCCTTCTAGGACATCGCGTGGGAAAACGCTATCCTGCAAACTCGTCCCGCCGATAGCCCTGCGCGTAGAGCAGCGCGGTGAGGTCGCCGAAGTCAATCCGCATGGCGGCCGCGGCGGCCACCGCCGGCTTGGCGTGGTAGGCGACGCCGAGGCCGGCATTCTCGATCATGCCGAGATCATTGGCGCCGTCGCCGACCACCATTGTGTCGATCTTGTCGAGGTCGAAGGCTTCGCGCAGCTCGATCAGGGTGGCGAGCTTGGCGGCGCGGCCCAGAATCGGCTCGGCAACCTCGCCGGTCAGCTTGCCGTCGGCGACCATGAGCTCGTTGGCGCGGTTTTCCTGAAAACCGAGCATCGCCGCCACCGCGTCGGTGAAAAGCGTAAAGCCGCCCGAGATCAGGCAGGTGTAGGCGCCGTGCGCGCGCATGGTCGCGACCAGTTCACGGCCGCCGGGCGTTGCCGTGATGCGCTTTTTCAGCACTTCGTCGACCACGCTGACCGGTAGCCCCTTGAGCAGCGCGACGCGCTCGCGCAGTGCCGGCTCGAACGCGATCTCGCCGCGCATGGCGCGTTCGGTGATGCCGGCGACATGGGCCTTGAGGCCGGCAAAATCCGCCAGTTCGTCGACGCATTCCTGGCCGATCATGGTGGAATCCATGTCGGCGAGAAACAGCTTCTTGCGGCGGTCGAGGCGCGGCTGCACCACGATATCGATCGGCAGGTCGCCGCGCGCCTCGCGCAGCCGCGCGGCGACGGCGCCGATGTCGTCGCTGCCGGTGAAGGGGATATCGACCGCCACTTCGTCGAACAGCCATTCCGCCCGCCCCGGCGAGGGAAGAATGGCGCGCGCGCCGTCCACCACCGTGCTATCGAGCGCGGGGTCGGCGGGATTGCAGATCAGCGTGGCGACGAGAGACATGTGAATTCGCTTCAGGACGACATCAGGCCCGTGCTTATCGCAGGGCCGACCGCCAGCGGCAAGTCGGCGCTGGCACTGGCGCTGGCACAGGCAACCGGCGGCGTCATCATCAACGCCGATTCCATGCAGGTCTATCGCGATCTCCGCATCATCACGGCGCGGCCGACCGCCGACGAGGAGGCGTTGGCGCCGCACCGGCTCTATGGCCATGTCGATGCCGCGATAAACTTCTCCGCCGGCAGCTGGGTGGCCGACGCGGCGATGGTGCTCGAAGAACTGCGTGGGCAAAACCGGCTGCCGATCTTCGCGGGCGGTTCCGGGCTTTACTTCAAGGCGCTGACGCGCGGCCTGTCGGCGGTGCCGCCGATTCCGCCGGAGCTGCGCGAGCGGGTGCGCGCCCGGCTGGAACGTGATGGCGTCGAGGCGCTGCATGCCGAATTGGCGCGACGCGACCCGGCGTCGGCCGAACGCCTGAAACCGCGCGACCGCACCCGCATCGCGCGCGCGCTCGAGGTGATCGAGGCCACCGGGCGCTCGCTGACCGACTGGCATCGCGACGGTTTGCCGCCGCTGTTGCCGCCGGGCCGGTTCAGCGCGCTGTTTCTCAGCCCCGACCGCGACGCGCTTTATGCGCGGATCGACGCGCGGTTCGACGCCATGCTCGCCGCCGGCGCGCTGCAGGAGGTCGAACGGCTTGCGGCGCGGCGGCTCGACCCGCTGCTGCCGGCGATGAAGGCCCATGGCGTGCCGGGACTGCTTCGGCACCTGAAGGGCGAGATCTCGCGGGATGAGGCCGCCGCGATCGGCCGCGCCGACACCCGCCACTACGCCAAGCGGCAATTTACCTGGTTTCGCCATCAATTGCCGGAATTCCAGTGGGTGGAGCCGGAACAGGCGCGGGCATGGCTGGAAACAGTCGTTCGCAGACCGCAATGACATTGCCGTCTAAAAATGCTCGCCCAATCCCGGGAACCGGGCTAAGCTTCCGTCGAGGCGCATCTTGCGCCCTGCCTTGACTTTCCGGGGCGGGTCGATATGTTTGCGCAACCTTCGGGAAGCCAGAGCTGGCATATGCGTAATAAAATTACCAAACTGCTTATCGTCGTCGTACCCAGGCGCACCGCCGGGGATGGCTGAGGCCATCCACATTCGGGCGGTGTGCATGGGGCCTCTTGGGCCCCTTTTTATTTTCTCAAAACCCTTCTGAAGAAGCCGCGCCGACGAAAGCGCATCCGGAGCCAGCCATGAGCGACAAGAGCCACGATCCGAACCAGATGACCGGCGCCGCCATGATCGTGCGCGCGCTGATCGATCACGGGGTCAAGCATATCTTCGGCTATCCGGGCGGCGCGGTGCTTCCGATCTATGACGAGATTTTCCAGCAGGACGAGGTCGAGCACATCCTGGTGCGGCACGAGCAGGGTGCCGGCCACGCCGCCGAGGGCTATGCGCGATCCACCGGAAAGCCGGGCGTGGTGCTGGTGACCTCCGGGCCGGGCGCCACCAACATGGTGACGCCGCTGACCGACGCGCTGATGGATTCGATCCCGCTGGTGTGCATCACCGGACAGGTGCCGACCCATCTGATCGGCAATGACGCGTTCCAGGAATGCGACACCGTCGGCATCACCCGGCCCTGCACCAAGCACAACTGGCTGGTGCGCAACGTCAACGATCTCGCCAAGGTGCTGCACGAGGCGTTCTACGTCGCCTCGACCGGACGCCCCGGTCCTGTCGTGGTCGATGTGCCCAAGGACGTGCAGTTCGCGGTCGGCACCTATCATCCGCCGCGCAAGTCCGACGTCCACGTCTCCTATGCGCCGCGCGTCAAGGGCGATGCGACCCAGATCCGCAAGGCTGTAGCGCTGCTGGCTTCGGCGAAGCGCCCGGTGATCTACAGCGGCGGCGGCGTGATCAATTCCGGGCCGGAAGCCTCGAAACTGCTGCGCGAACTGGTCGAGGCCACCGGCTTTCCGATCACTTCCACCCTGATGGGCCTCGGCGCCTATCCGGCATCGGGCAAGAACTGGCTCGGCATGCTCGGCATGCACGGCACCTACGAGGCCAACATGGCGATGCACGGCTGCGACGTCATGCTGTGCGTCGGCGCCCGCTTCGACGACCGCATCACCGGGCGCACCGACGCATTTTCGCCGGGCTCCAAGAAGATCCACATCGACATCGATCCGTCCTCGATCAACAAGAACATCCGGGTCGATGTTCCGATCATCGGCGACGCCGGCAACGTGCTCGGCGACCTGTTGCAGGTGTTCAAGGCGGAGGCGAAGAAGCCGGATATCCGGCCGTGGTGGCAGGAGATCGCGGTCTGGCGCGCGCGCAATTCGCTGTCCTATAAGAAGAACAGCGATATCATCCTGCCGCAATACGCGATCGAGCGGCTGTTCGCGGCGACGCGCGGGCGCGACGTCTACATCACAACCGAAGTCGGCCAGCACCAGATGTGGGCGGCGCAGTTCTTCGGCTTCGAGGAACCGCACCGCTGGATGACCTCGGGCGGCCTCGGCACCATGGGCTACGGCCTGCCGGCGGCGGTCGGCGTCCAGGTCGCGCATCCCGACAGCCTGGTGGTCGACATCGCCGGCGACGCCTCGGTGCAGATGACGATGCAGGAGATGTCGACGGCGGTGCAGTACGAACTGCCGATCAAGATCTTCATCCTCAACAACCAGTATATGGGCATGGTGCGGCAGTGGCAGCAGCTGCTGCACGGCAACCGGCTGTCGCACAGCTATTCCGAGGCGATGCCGGACTTCGTCAAGCTCGCCGACGCCTTCGGCTGCGTCGGCATCCAGGCGATCAAGCCTGGCGATCTCGATGGCGCCATCCGGGAGATGATCGACGTCAAGCGTCCGGTACTGTTCGATTGCCGGGTGGCGGCGCTGGAAAACTGCTTCCCGATGATCCCGTCCGGCAAGGCCCACAACGAAATGCTGCTGCCGGCGGAAGCCAATGACGAGGCCACCGCGGCGGCGTTCGCCGGCGGCAAGGCGCTGGTGTGAGGAGCAGGGGGCGTCATGGCCGGGCAAAGCCGTCCGATGGACGGTGTCGCCGCCACTCCCGGCCAACCCCGTCTTAACGCGAGAGAACAAGAAAGACGTGGACGCCGGGGATATGCGCCCTGGCATGACGACAGAAAGATGGATGAGAACATGAACCAGCCCGCATCCGCCTATTTCATGGAAGAGCGCCACGAACCGACCGAGGCCCACACGCTCTCGGTGCTGGTGCAGAACGAGCCCGGCGTGCTGGCGCGGGTGATCGGATTGTTCTCCGGTCGCGGCTACAACATCGAAAGTCTCACGGTCTCGGAGACCGAGAGCCAGAAGCACCTCTCCCGCATCACCATCGTCACCACAGGCACGCCGATGGTGATCCAGCAGATCAAGCACCAGCTCGACCGCATGGTGCCGGTGTACCGCGTCGTCGACATGACGCTGTCTGGCCGCTCGATCGAGCGCGAACTGGCGATGGTGAAGCTGCGCGGCACCGGCGAGCACCGGGTCGAGGCGCTGCGTCTGGCGGAGGCGTTTCGCGCCCGCGTCATCGACGCCACCATAGAAAGCTTCGTGTTCGAGATCACCGGCAACTCCGCCAAGATCAACCAGTTCATCGACCTGATGCGCCCGCTCGGCCTTGTCGAGGTTTCGCGTACCGGGGTTGCCGCGATCGGACGCGGTTCAGAGGGGATGTGAGCCATGCTGGCGCGCGACTGGTACTACAATGAGCGGCGGCAGATCGGGCTGGATTCCGCGGTCGCCTCGATCTACGACCACCATGACGACAGCGACCTGCGCGCCCGGGCGACGCTGACCATGCTCGGGGTGCAGCGCGGCTGGCGGGTGGCCGATATCGGCTGCGGCAACGGCGTGCTGGCCTGCGAGGCTGCGCAGCTCGGCGCCGAGGTCGACGCCATCGATATTTCGCCGGCAATGCTGGCGCTGGCGGAAATCCAGGCCCGCGACCGCAGGGTTGCGATCCGGACCCAGTCGGCGGGGCTGTTGAGTTTTGCCTACCAGCCCAATTCCTATGACCTCATCGTCAGCGAGTTTGCGCTGCATCATCTGCCGGATTTCTGGAAGGCGGTGGCGCTGTCGCGGATCCATGGCGCGCTCAAGCCCGGCGCAAGCTTTTTCCTGCGCGATCTCGTGTTCGTCAGCATGCCGGACGGGCGCCAGCGCGACATCGAGGGCTGGGCCGACTTCAACATCAAGAACCACGGCTTTTCGCGCGACAGCGTCGTCACCCATATGCGCGACGAATATTCGACCTTCGGCTGGGTGATCGAGCGGATGCTGGCCGACGCCGGCTTCACGCTGCTATCGGTCGACTATCACGCGCCGCTGCACGGTACCTATGTGTTGCGCAAACCGAAGCCGGGCGAGCAGAGCTGACGATGAAGCCGGCCGACGTTTGCCTCGCCATCCTGGTGGCGGTGATCTGGGGGCTTGCCTTTGTAGCGGGCAGAATCGCGCTCGACGAATTTTCGCCGGCGCTGATGACGACGCTGCGCTTTGCCGTCGCGGCGCTGCCATGTCTGCTGGTGCCTCGTCCGAAGGTGGCCTGGCCGGTCTTGATCTCGATCAGCCTTACGCTGTTTCTCGGCCAGTTCCTGGCGCAGGCTTACGGCATTGCGCATGGCGTTCCCGTCGGGCTCTCCAGCGTTATCGTGCAGAGTCAGGCGTTGTTCACGATCAGCTTCGCGGCGATCGCTTTCCGCGAGTTGCCGACGCGGTGGCAGGCTGCCGGCATGGGCGTCGCCACCCTCGGGCTGCTGATGATCTGCGGCACCGTCGGCTATGATTTCAGTGCCGGCGCATTCGCCGTGCTGATGATCTGCCCGATCAGTTTTGCTATCGGAAATCTGCTGCTTCGGCGTGCGCAGAATGTGCGGATGTTCGATCTGTTTGCGTGGCTCTGCCTGACCGCCGCGATCCCGTTGTCCGCCCTGACGCTGCTGACCGACGGTCCGCAGGCGACCTGGCATTCACTGTCAAATATGACGCTGACGGGCCTCCTCTGCATGCTCGGCCTCGGCGGGGTCTCGACCAGCATTGCCTATTGGCTGTGGGGCCGGCTGCTGCGCGATTACGCCGCCGCCCAGGTGGTGCCGTTCGCGCTGCTGGTGCCGTTCGTCGGCGCCGCCGCCTCGAGTGTCGTTTTCGGCGAGCGGTTCGGCCCGCTGCGGCTTTCCGGCATGGTCGTTGTGGTGTGCGGCATCGCGGTGATGCTGCTGTCGAAGCGGCAGCACGCCGTGCCGAAATTGGCCTGAGCACACCATGTCGCAGCCGCTTTTCATCGCTTTTGTCGTGTTCGCCGCGGTGATGTTTTTCACCCCGGGACCGAACAACATCATGCTGCTGTCGTCGGGGCTGACTTACGGCTTGCGCCGCAGCCTGCCGCATATTGCCGGGGTCGCGATCGGATTTGCCTTCATGGTCGCGGCCATGGGGCTCGGCCTCGGCGCGGTCTTCGTCGCCTATCCGGTGTTGCAGGCGGTGCTGAAATATGCCGGCCTGGCCTATCTGGTCTGGCTTGCGGCAGCGATCGCGCTGTCCGGGCCGGTCAGGCCGGGCCAGGACAACCGGCGCGGCCCGATGACGTTCCGGGCCGCCGCGCTGTTCCAGTGGATCAATATCAAGGGCTGGGTAATCGCGATCGGCAGCCTTACCGCCTATGCGGCGATCGCCAGCTTTCCCTGGAATATCGCGATCCAGGCCGCCCTGATGCTGTTGATGGGCACGCTGTCGTCGCTGACCTGGGCGCTGTTCGGCAGTTCGCTGCGGCCGCTTCTGAGCTCCCCGCTGATGGTGCGGGTGTTCAACATCGTCATGGCGGTGCTGCTCCTGGCGTCGCTCTATCCGGTTTTCATGGACGCTTGATGCGGCGGTGCGTCATGCAGAAACGGGTTTCCCCTGAGGTCAAAAATGCTCTAGACAACGCCCGAAATTGCCAGCGAACCCAGCACCCTGGGCCGGCCCCCCAACGACGTTTCGAACATTCCGAAAAAACCACGATCCGGGCAATCCGCCCGCCCAGCCAAGAGGAACGACCATGCGAGTTTATTACGATCGCGACGCCGACCTGAACCTGATCAAGGGCAAGAAGGTCTGCATCGTCGGCTATGGCAGCCAGGGCCACGCCCATGCGCTGAACCTGAAGGATTCCGGGGTCAAGGACGTCGCCATCGCGCTGCGCAAGGGCTCGGCGTCGGCCAAGAAGGCGGAAGCCGCCGGCTTCAAGGTGATGGAAGTCGCCGACGCCGCCAAATGGGCCGACGTCATCATGATGCTGACCCCCGACGAGCTGCAGGGCGACATCTACCGCGACCATCTGCACGACAACATGAAGAACGGCGCCGCGCTGTTGTTCGCGCACGGATTGAACGTGCACTTCAATTTGCTGGAGCCGCGCGCCGACCTCGACGTGCTGATGATCGCGCCGAAGGGCCCGGGCCATACCGTGCGCTCGGAATACCAGCGCGGCGGCGGCGTCCCCTGCCTGATCGCGATCCACAAGGATCCTTCCGGCAATGCCCACGATCTCGGCCTGAGCTATGCCTCGGCGATCGGCGGCGGCCGCGCGGGTATCATCGAGACCTCGTTCCGGGAAGAGTGCGAAACCGATTTGTTCGGCGAGCAGGTGGTGCTCTGCGGCGGTCTGGTCGAACTGATCAAGGGCGGCTTCGAGACCCTGGTGGAAGCCGGCTACGCGCCGGAAATGGCCTATTTCGAGTGCCTGCACGAGGTCAAGCTGATCGTCGACCTGATCTATGAAGGCGGCATCGCCAACATGAACTATTCGATCTCCAACACCGCCGAATATGGCGAATACGTCACCGGCCCGCGCATCGTCACCGAGGAGACCAAGAAGGAGATGAAGCGCGTACTCAACGACATCCAGTCCGGCAAGTTCGCACGCGACTGGATGCTGGAGAACAAGGTCAACCAGACCTCGTTCAAGGCCACCCGCGCCAAGCTCGCCGCGCATCCGATCGAGGAGGTCGGCGTCAAGCTTCGCGACATGATGCCGTGGATCAAGAAGGGCGCGCTGGTCGACAAGACCAAGAACTGAGGTTTTTCCGGTTCTCGGGACGAGATCGCGCAAGCGCGATCTCGATGGCCGGTTGTGCCTCGCACAAGCCTGAGCGGGGTCGTCCCTGCGCACGCAGGGACCCATCAGCCCTGGCCTCAAAAGTGAAAAAAAGGCCTCTGCTGCAGTGTCCAAAAGAAAGTCCGCGCCGTATGGGCCCCTGCGTGCGCAGAGACGACTCGTAAAACGCAATGCACAATCGGAAAGCTTCGCGCGCGGATGGCATGGAGAATTTCTTATATCATAGCCCCGGGGGCGCCGCAGACAATGTGGTCGAGTTGAACGCGATGCTTGACCATCAATGACAATTCACAACTGCCCGCCCCGCAAAGCGAGCGAGCGCAAACCCTACTTCTCGATCTTGTTGTGAACCTGCCAGAAACGCAGGGTGCGCTGCGCGGTCTCGATCGACAGCTTGCCGTAATCCTTCCAGGCGAGCTTCAGCGTCTGTTCGGCGATCGGCAGCTTGAGCGACCGGTTGCGCAGGATGGCTTCGACCGCCGGCCAGTTCAAGCCGGCTGACTTGCAGGGAATCAGCACGAGGTCGGAGCGCGGACCTTCCAGCAACCGCGCCATCATTTCGGTCGCCACATTATTGAGAATCGCCAGCGACGCGGCGACTTCGTCGAATTTCTTGGCCGCGGCAAATTTGACCACGGCCGCGTCGTCCAGTTCGTCGAGGTCCCTCATCAGCTTGACCAGCGCTTCGGCGCGACTGAAATCCCGGGTGGACGAATTTTCCTCCCCCGTCCCGTTGACGATGGCCTTGAGGATCCGCTTGATTTCCTCCTGCAGTTGCGGCGGTGCGATAGCCAGCAGCCGGGCGCGTACCGCGTCGGTGGCGCGCCGCAACAGATCGCGCAGGAATTTGAGCGGCAGGTTGATACGAAGTCCGAGGATCTCGGTGAGCTCATCGTCGGAGTCGGCGCGTGCGACGATGCCGGCATAGCCGGCGTCGGAAAACCGCGCGGTGGCGTTGTTGGCGAGCTTTCGGATCACCCTGCGTTCGCCGCGATCGACGATCACGTCGGTGACGGCTTCCGGGAGATCGATGCGGCCGGAAATGGCCAGCAGATGTTCCTGGCCCTTGGTGCTGGCGACTTCCACCAGCACGCTGGTCGTCACCCGGCTGGAAGTGGCCAGCACGGCGCCGGCCACCGCGATTTCATCGTCCCGCGCCAGTTGCTGGATGACGTCCAGGGGCGCGTAGTCGACCGGTGCCAGGCGGGTGCCGAGTTCGGCCCTTGCCCGGCTCTCGACGCGGGCGATCAGCAGGCACAGCACATCGTCGAAGACCTTGACCTGATCGTCGCTGAGGCGTTCTCCGCCATAAAGGAAAAGGTCCGTCACCTGCCGCAGGGTGCCAACCCGCTTCTCGGGCGAGCCGCTCCTGACGGCGTCTTCGAGTTCCGCAATGATGGAATGATCAAGCTGCTGCACGAAATGGCCTTTTTCCCTTCGACGGGCTCCGGAGCGTTTAGCCTGGGAACGTCGAGAAAGTTGCGGGAATTAACCCTTATCATCGCCATCGTCGCCTTGCGGCCGGGTTAAATTGGCGCCCCGTAGAAACACGGAGGGTTGGCGCCGGCGCGCTGACCTCAGCGGCACGGCAAGGCGGGTGGCAGCGCGCGCTGCCGCTCGATTGCGCCGGGCTCCGTTAAGGCTAAAACAGTCGCCGGCGCACAGCCAGGGCGGGAGTTTAACCATGCAATCTGGTGTCATCACCGGGGTATCCACCGGCATCGGCTGGGCCACGGCGAAGCTGTTGCTCGGCCGCGGCTTTCGCGTATTCGGCAGTGTTCGCAAGCAGGGCGACGCCGACCGTCTCGGCCGCGAATTCGGCGCCGATTTTACCCCGCTGCTGTTCGATGTCACCGACGAGGCCGCGGTGCTGGCCGCCGCCCGCGAGGTGCGCGCGGCGCTGGGCGGACAGACGCTGGCCGGCCTCGTCAACAATGCCGGCATTGCGGTGCCAGGACCGGTGCTCGAGCTTTCTGCCGATCGGTTCCGCCGCCAGATGGACGTCAACGTCATCGGTCCGATCATCGCCGTGCAGGCGTTCGGCCCGCTGCTGGGGTCCGATCCCTCGCTCAGGGGACCGCGCGGGCGGATCGTGATGATCAGTTCGGTGGCGGGAAGGAACGGCAATCCGCTGATGTCGGCCTATTCCGCGTCCAAGTTTGCGATCGAGGGAGTGTCGGAAAGCCTGCGCCGCGAAATGATGCTTTTCGGGATCGATGTCATCATCGTCGCGCCCGGCGCGGTGAAGACGCCGATCTGGGACAAGGCTGAGCAGGTCGATGTTTCCGCTTACCGCAATTCACCATTCTTCCCGGCGCTTGAGCACATTCATGCGGCGTCTCGGCGAGAACGGGCTGCCGCCGGAACGGATCGCCGCGCGGATCGCCGACGCACTGACCTCGACGCGCCCAAAGGTGCGCTACCAGATCACGCCGGATCCGATGCGGCACCTGATCACGGCGGTCTTGCCGAAGCGGATGGTCGACAGGATCATCGCCAAGCGGCTTGGGCTGCTGCCGCCGGCATGAAGGGGAGGCGATGTCATGCAGCCCTGGCCGTCCGCGCCGATCGCGCTGACGCCATGGCGATCAACCGCAGTGTCAACACCACCAGCAGCGGGATCAGGAACAGGCTGTAAAGCGGCGTGCCGGGGATCCGCTTGCCAAAACTGACCATGAACTGAAACCACAGATAGTAGCCGCCCAAGAGGTGCAGCAGACGCCAGCCACGCTGGCCGATCGCGGCGGCGGTGCGGTCGAACGAGGTCGCGGTCATCGCGATGATGAAGGCGTAGCCGATGCCGCCGAACACATAGGACGCCGCCGAGGTGGCCTCCATGAACAGCGGCGGCGACATCGCCGCGAAGCAGGCTATGGCGACGGCGTGGATGGCGTGGGAAGCTGCGAAGCTGACGCCGAGATAGCGTCGGTTGCGGCGTTGCCAGCGCGTCCATGGGGTCGGCCACAGCCTGGCCAGCGCGCCGGCGCTGAAGGCGAGACAGAACAACAGCAGCGATGTCCGCGCGGTAAAGCGGATCACCATGCGCACGCCGTCGACCTCGAATTGCCGCATGGCCGCGATCCAGACCGACAGCGCGATCAGGGTCAGCGCCAAAAACCCGAACAGCCGCCAGCGCTCGAAAAAGCTTGAGCCGGCAGCAAAGTTGCGAGCGGTCTGCATGATCTTGTGCCTCCCTGCTAATGTAATCGCCAGTTACATATCGCCGCCCCGAGCCCGTCAATTGTGTAATCAGTGTTTACATTCACGATCGGGTGATGTTAACAAATCCCATGCCCGTCTCTGCCAAGCCGAAGCGCCAGCCGGCCCGCCGCCGTTCGCCGCCGCCAAAACCCTATCATCATGGCGATCTCAGGCGCGTCCTGATCGACGCGGCGCTGCAACTGGTCGAACAGGGCGGCGCCGCGGCGGTGAGCGTGCGGGAGGCCGCGCGGCGCGCCGGGGTGTCGCCGGGCGCGCCGTTCCGGCATTTCCCGAGCCGCGATGCGCTGATGACGGCGGTCGCCGAGGAAGCGCAGCAGCGGTTCGGGGCCGAGATCGCGACCGCGCTGGCCGCGCCACCCGCCGCCGATCCGCTGGCGCGGTTTCGCTGCTTGGGCCTTGCCTATCTGCGCTGGGCGATGCGCAATCCCTGGCATTTCGAACTCATCTCGAACGGCAGGGTGTTCGATCACGGCAAGGCGACCGGGTTGTCGCGCGACAACGACGAATTAATCGGCATGGCCGAACGCATGCTGGCGGATGCCCTGGCGCAGGGGCAATTGCGCTCGCCCGAGCTGAAACGGCTGCTGATCGCCGGCCGCGCGCTGGTCTACGGCTTTGCCCGCATGAATCTCGACGGCCATCTGGCGCGCTGGGGAATCGCAGAGGCCGAGGCCGAGCGCACCGCGGAGGGGATCCTCGACCTGTTCATCGACGGCATCGCCAGCCGGCCCGGGCCGGCTTGACCGCCGTTTCCGGCAAGCTCGTGTATACGAGTCGGGTTTCGTTGCGTCCGCAGGGACCACCGCCGAGCGCTGGTGCGACCGCAGCAGCGTGCGGCTCAACCCCGGTCCACGACGGGGAGGCGACGTCACTGTCGCTTCGACACCCTTTGCCACAGCCAGCGCGCCACGGCGTCGGGCGATGACTCGCCGTCGCCGCCGGCGGCGCGCAGATTGGCTTCGCGCATGGCCGCGATGTTGATGCGGCCGAGCAGCGGCTGCAATGCGCTCAGCAGGGCCTGATCGGACGCCCGCTTGGGCGCGACCAGGACGATGGCGTCGTAGGGCGGGATCGCGTGCCGGGGATCGTCCAGCACCACCAGGTCGTCTTTCGCGATCAAGCCGTCGCTGGTGTAGCCCGCGATCACATCGACCTCGCCGGACGCGACCGCGGCATACATGAAGTCCGGCTGCATCTGCCGCTGCGTGCGAAACGACAGCCCATAGGCTTGACGCAGCCTGGCCCATTCCGGCCGCGAGAAGAACTCGTAATCACCGGCAATCGACATGGTCGGGGCGCGCGCGGCGAGATCGGCGATGCTGTGAATGCCGAGCGCCGCGGCGCGGTTGCGCGGCATCACCAGCGCATAGGCGTTCTCGAAACCAAGCTCGCCCAGCAACGTGACGTTGCGCCGCGCCAGTTCCGCCTTCAACTCGCCGAGCAGTTGCGCACGCGGCCGGATATCGGCGTGGTGCAGCTGGTTGGCCCACAGCGTGCCGGAATAGTCGACATAGACGTCGATGTCGCCGGTGACCAGCGCGTCGAAAATGACATTGGAGCCGAGTCCCTCGCAGGTGGTCGCGGTGAGACCCGCCGCCCGCAGCCGCTGCGCGATCAGCGCCGCCAGCACATATTGTTCGGCAAAGGTCTTGGCGCCGACAACGTAGCCCTGCGGCGCGCGCGCGATCGAGGGCACCAGGGTGGCAGCGACCAGCGCCGCGATGCCGAAGCCGCCGAGCGCGGTTCGCAAGGCGCTGCGATTGCGGAGGCCGCTTTCGACCAGCGCCAGCAATTGATCGACGGCGAGCGCCAGCAGTGCCGCGGCGATACAGCCGAACAGCACGAACACCCAGTTCTGGGTCTGCAATCCGGCAAAGATGTAGTTGCCGAGGCTGGTCTGGCCGATCGGGGTGGATAGCGTCGCGGTCCCGATCACCCATACCGCCGCGGTGCGGATGCCCGCCATCATCACCGGCAGCGCCAGCGGCAGCTCCACGATAAACAGCGACTGGGGTTGCGTCATGCCGACGGCCTGGGCTGCCTCCAGCACTGCCGCGTCGACGCCGCCGAGGCCGGCGAGGGTGTTGCGCAACACCGGCAGCATCGAATAGAGCGCCAGCGCCAGCACGGCGGGAAGGAACCCGAACGCGGAAAAGCCAACTCCGAACCAGGCCAGCGACAATGCCGCCAGCGCCAGCAGCAACGGATAGAACAGCGCCAGCAGCGCCAGGCCCGGCACCGTCTGGACGACGCTGGCAAAGCCGAGCAGCGCGCCGCGCAGCAGCGGCCGGTTGCGCGCGACAATCGCCAGCGGCAGGCTGACCAGCAATCCCAGCGCCAGCGCGGCGAGGCTGATGCGGACATGGTTTCCGAGATAATCCGGCAGATGCGCCAGCGCCTCGCTCCAGCGCGGATCGGAAAACAGGTTCATGCCGCGCCATCACGCGGCAGCAGCACCTTGAGCCGCTCGGCCTGCCGCCGCGGTGTGCGCAGCAATTCGCCGACATAGGCCTCGTCGCTCCGGGAAAGTTCTGCCGGCGTGCCCTGGGCCAACAGCCGACCGGCGCCCATGACCGCGATCCGGTCGGCGAGCAGGATGGCCTCGGTCATGTCGTGGGTGATCATGACCGTGGTCAGCCCGAGCTTGTGGTGCAGCGCGCGGTAGTCGTCGCCGAGCGCATCGCGGGTCAAGGGATCGAGCGCGCCGAACGGCTCGTCCATCAGCACGATGCGCGGACGCGCCGCCAGTGCCCGGGCGACGCCGACGCGCTGGCGCTGGCCGCCCGAGAGCTCGTGCGGCAGGCGGCCGCGATGCTGGCCGGGGTCGAGCCGCACCAACTCGAGCAGCTGGTCGACCCCTGCGGAGATCTCCGCCGCCGCGGTGCCGAGCAGTTTTGGGGTGATCCCGATATTGGCGGCGACACTGAGATGCGGGAAAAGCCCGCCGCTCTGGAAGACATAGCCGATGCGCCGGCGCAGCCGGATCGGATCGATGCGGCGCACTTCTTCGCCCTCGATCCGGATGCTGCCGCGGTCGGCCTCGATCAAGCGGTTGGCCAGCCGCAGCAGCGTAGTCTTGCCGGAACCGGAGCCGCCGACAATGGCGAGAAACTCGCCCTCGGCGACATCGAGCGAGACGTCGTCGACGGCCAGCACGGGTTTGGCGCCGCGGCCGCTGTCGAAGCTTTTGCCGACATGGGCGAAGGCGATCAGCGGCGATTTTTCGACTTCGGTTCGGCCCACGGCGCTTCCAGGATTGTCCCCGGCTGGGGAGGCTGCCCTGGTGACGTACCACGTTGCGGCAGTTCGTTGAACCTGTCGTGCCCGGAGATCAAGCCATCATCTGACCCGGAGCGACGGGGCCGAACCGGCAACGTCGCCGGCAACGGCAGGGCGCGCCTCTTGATCCCGGGAGGGCGAGGGCTAAACTGCGGCCGGCCAACCGGGAAATCTTCCAAGGGAGTTGTCATGCTTTCACGTGGTTCAGTTCTGACGATTGCGGTCACGCTCGCCGCATGCTTCGGTTCTCGCGCTGCGGTCGCGCAAGGCGCGTTTACGCTGTCGTCGCCCGACTTCAAGGACGGCGCGCGGCTGGCCTTGAAAAATGCCGGGAATAACAAGGCCAATCCGAATTGCGTGGGCGAGAACATCTCGCCGGCATTCGCCTGGAGCAATCCGCCCGAAGGCACCAAGAGCTTCGCGCTGCTGATGTTCGATCCGGAAGGCCGTCCCCCCGGCGGCGTCAGCCACTGGGTGGCCTACGGCATTCCGGCTTCGGTCACCGGTTTCGCCGAAGGCGAAGTCTCCAAGCCGAGCGACAAATATGTCGGCGGCCTCGGCACCGCCAAACTGTCGACCTACACCGGTCCCTGCACGCCCGCCGGTGCGCCGCATCACTACACCTTCACGCTGATGGCGACCGATCTCGAGCCTTCCGCACTTCCGGCCGGACTGACCCGCGAGGAACTGATCAAGGCGCTGGAGGGCCACGCCAAGGTCGCGACCGGCCTGATCGGCACCTTTTCCAAGCCCTGAGCCGAAGCTTCGCCGCCCTCTCCGCCATTTCCGGATGTGCAATTGCACATCCGGAAATGACGCTCCGGACCCGCCGCGCTTCAGTTCAGCATCCTGGTATCGTCCGGCGCCTGCGGCGGCGTCTTGATTGCGATCGACCTGAATGGCCGGCCGTCCGGCCTGGTGCCGGCGTGCGGGGTGCCCTTCGGGATGATGACGAGGTCGCCCGGCTTGACCTGCACTTCCTTGTCGCCGAGCCAGATCGTGCCTGTGCCTTCGAGGATGTACTGGATCTCGTTGGCATTGGCATGCAGGTGCTTGGGCACGTTGCCGTCCTGCAGCGAGATCGTCGCGCCATCGGCCGACATCAGCATCCTGGAACGAAACCCGGTCGGCGATGCCGGGCTGAGCGCATCGCCGACCAGGTCCGGCAGATGGATGATCTGGGCGGTGATGTTCTCGGCGGCCAGCGCGGGTCGCAGCAGGTGTGTCGCGCCGCACCCGGCGGCAAATGCGGCGGCGATCGATATTGTGGCAAACAGGCGGTTCATGGATGTCTTGTTCCCTTCTGCGGATTTTTGCCGGCGGATGCTACGCCTGCCAAGGTATGGTTGACCAGAGAGGGCGGCTGCGCGACGCTCTGTCGAGCACCGGCCGGCAGGCTGCACGGAGCAAACCATGAGGGCAATGTTTGGCTAGTCCGCCGCGACCGCTCATGGCAGAAGAAGCACCGATGACGGCTCCCGCCATTCATCGCGTGACTGAGCTTGATTTTCCCTTGCAGCCGTGGCCGTGGCCGTTCGCAGACCAGCGTCGCGCCGATATCGCGGCGCATTTCGCCAAAAGCCGGATGGCAAAGCCGCAGCTCTGGAACGGCCGCATCCTGCTGGCGCGCCACCCGATGTTCACCCCGGATCGCTTCAGCGCCGGTTGTTTCGAGGCCGATTTCGCCAGTTTTCTGGCGTGGCGCGACTGGGGATTTCCCGACCAGAGTGTCTTCAACGGCTTCGGCATGGGCGCGCTGCGTTGTGCCGACGGCGCCTACGCGTTGGGTGAAATGGGCGATCATACCGCCAACGCCGGCCGCATCTACTTTCCGTCAGGAACTCCCGACCTCGATGATATCCGCGACGGCGCGGTCGACATCGCCGGCAGCGTCGCCCGCGAGGTCGAGGAGGAGACCGGCCTTACCGCTGCGGATTATCGGCCGGCGGCCAATTGGGATTGCGTGGTTTCCGGCGCTGCGATTGCGATGATCCGGATATTGGATGTCGACATGACCGGCGAAGCGCTCCGCGCCAGGATCGAGTCGCACCTTCACCGGCAAACCCGGCCCGAACTCGCGGCGATCCATCTGGTACGGACCGCCTCCGATCTGACGCCCGCGATGCCGCGCTTCGTCACCGCGTTCCTGCGGGCGCGGCTGGAGCAGTGAGTGGCGAGCGGACGAATAGCGAGCGGGCGAATTAGCGAATAGCGAATGGCGAATGGGGAAGTAAGGTAAGTAAGTAGTGAGTAGCGAGTAGCGAGTAGCGAGTAGGGAGATACTACTGCCTACTCACTACTCACTACTCACTACTCACTACTCACTTAATCGCTATTCGCCATTCGCCATTTACAACCGGAGCCGGCACCCCATGAGCAAGAAATCTTCGCAACCTCTCGCGGTCCAGCTGCAGCCTTTTGTCACGCCGTTCCGCTACAACGGATCTGGCATGTTTCATCTCAGATCGTACAAGACCAACGAGAAGGGCGGCCTCGACAAGGACAAGGCGGAAAAGATCCTCGAAGCCAACCGCCGGCGGCTGAGCGATTTCCAGGAGAAGCTGTATGCACAGGATCGCTGGTCGCTGCTGCTGATCTTTCAGGGCATGGACGCAGCGGGCAAGGACAGTGCCATCAAGAGCATATTCGACGGCGTCAACCCGCAAGGCTGCGAGGTGCACTCCTTCAAGCAGCCTTCGACGCTCGAACTCAATCACGACTTCATGTGGCGCGCCCTGACGGTGTTGCCGCAGCGTGGCCGTATCGGCATCTTCAACCGTTCCTATTATGAGGAATGCCTGGTGACGCGGGTACATCCGAAGCTTCTTGCCCAGGAAAGAATCCCGCCGGCGCTGGTGACCAAGAAGATCTGGCGCGAACGGTTCGAGGACATTTCCGCGATTGAACGCTATCTGGCGCGCAACGGCACCATCATCCTGAAATTCTTTCTCAACGTCTCGAAACAGGAGCAGCGCGAACGGTTCCTCGACCGGCTGGACATGCCTTCGAAGAACTGGAAGTTCTCGATGGCCGATATCACCGAGCGCGCGCTTTGGAACAGGTACCAGGCTGTGTACCAGGACATCGTCAGGCACACCTCGACTCCGACCGCGCCCTGGCACGTGGTGCCCTCCGATCACAAATGGTTCGCCCGGGTGGTGATCGGCTCCGCCATCGTCGGCGCGCTGGACAGGCTGAACCTGCATTTTCCAAGAGCCGACAAGGCGTCGCTGCGGGAAATCAACCAGGTACGCCCCGCTCTGCTCAGGGAAGGCAAGGGCCGGTCGAAAAAGGCGCAGGCGAAAAAGGCTGTCGAGAAATCGGCAAAGCCTGCCGGTTCGGCGAAAAAGCCGTAAGCCGCGGCCGGAAAGGCCCCGCACCGCGGCGCCTTTCGCTATTTTCCACCAAGGCGGCTTCCGCGTCTCTAGGCGGCTTTGGCCGTTTCCGCATGCTGGTTGACTTCCGCGTGCGCGAGCTGGGTCAAGGTGCTGTCGGTGTTCTTTTCTTCCGTCAGCGTGGCGTCGAGCAATTTCACGACGTCGCGATAGCCGAGCTCGGTGGCCCAGGTTTTCAGGGATCCGTAGCGCGAAATCTCGTAATGCTCGACCGCCTGGGCAGCGGCGAGCAGGCCGGCGTCAAGCGCGGGCATCCCCTTGTACTCGCCCATGATTTCCTTGCCTTCGTCGAGGATTCCCAGGATCGCGTCACAGGTTTTGCCGCGCGCCGGCGCGTCGATCGATTCGAACACCTGCTCCAGTCGCTCGATCTGGCCTTCGGTTTCGTCATGATGCTTTTCGAATGCCGCGCGCAGCTTGCTCGATTGCGCAGCCTTCGCCATCTTCGGCAAGGCCTTCAGGATCTGCTTTTCGGCAAAGTAGATGTCCTTCAAGGTGTCGAGGAACAGATCTTTCAGCTCTTTCTCTTTGGTCATGGTGTGCTCCGGTTGGGGTTGAAAGCTCGTTAGAAACCGCTCCGCTGCGGACTTGTTCCTGTTCCGCACGCCGTGCTTTTCACGACGTCGAAAAACTCGTCTCCCCCGGGACAGGCGGCCATCCCGCCAGAAAGCAGTATCGGGTTCCGCTCGAAAACCCGCGGCGGAGGTCGGTTTTGGCCGCGTATAAATCCGGCTGTCGCCGTGCAACTTCCGGGTCGCCGGTTCGTTGGAACGTCCTTGGGGCAAATCACCAATCAGGAGACAACCATGCGTTCTTTGTTACTTGCGGGAGTGGCCGCGATGGCCATGACTTCGGCCGTTTGGGCCCAGAACAACATGACCACGACCGGCAACGCCAGTTCCGGCGGAACCTATATGAGCGTACCGGAAAACAACGATCTCAGTTCCAACCTCGTCGGACTTGATATCTACAATGACGACAACAAGGACATCGGGACCATCAAGGACATCGCGATGAATCCGGAAGGTCGCGCCACGGCCTATATCGTTTCGGTAGGCGGCTTCCTCGGAATGGGCGATCGCTACATTGCGGTAAATCCGTCGGCAGTGAAGGTCACCTACAACGATGGTGACAAGAAGTGGCATGCGAAGATGAACGCCACGGCGGACCAGCTCAAGGCCGCGCCCGAATTCAAATATACCGGGCGCTGGAACGGCAGCCGGACCTAACCAGGTCCAAGGTGTGGCGGCCCATGCGTCGGTGTCTGATCGGAACCCGAGGCCTGGGCCGCCACCCCCTTTCCACCAATAGTCGGCGGTCCTGGAAGACGTGGTGGTTTGACGCGCGCCGAGCGCGCCTGCTCCGGACTCCCGGCAATAGCGGAACGATTTAACGCCGGCGGCCGGCCCACAGCCGGCGCAGCCAGCCTTCGTTTTGATGTTGCGAAGGCACGATCGAGGGCGATGCCGCCATCTCGATCAAGTGGTCCTGCTCGGACAGTCGGTCCAGCAGGTGCCGAAGACGCGCCGACAACTTCCGCGGCTGCTCCAACCCCATAATGATGCGCAGCCGCTCGCCGAGTTCGGCGCGGATGGCTTCATTTTGCTCTTGGTCGATCTGGAGCGGGTTTTGCATGGGTGGCCTCGTCCGGGGGGCAACGTGTTGCCGCGCGGGTCGTTCCCGGCAGGCGGTGGCAAAGGCAGGTCGAAATCGCAGACGGCGCGGCATAATGACCCGGCCGGCCTGCGTCGGTCCTCGACGGCGGGCGCGATGTCCGTCGCGAAAGACAGCCATTGACCGGACCAGCCAAAGGCGACAGAGCATCGACCTTGGGTTCCGGTCGTCGGTAGTTCAACCCCGCGATCAGGGTTATCGTGGCGCCCGGCCGAAGCGCCGCATTGCAACACGCGGCAGGATGATGCGACATGCTGAACAGCAATATGAGCTGGTACGTCCTGACCGCGGTCTGGGTCGTGGTGGGACTGGCCGCGGTCTTTCCCGCGCTGATGTCTCCGATGGCGTTCGATGCGTCGGGCTCGACCTCCAACCCCTATACCGTGGGGTTTGCGCTGGCGATCGCCATCTTTCCGTTCGTTTGTCTTGCGGGCGCGGTGCTGCCCTGGATATTGCGGCACTGGTCGTTCGCCAGATGGCTGTTTCTGCTGCCGCTGATCGACATCGGCGCCCTTGTTTTCTTCATTTTCGCCCTTGAGCACTTTTCCGGCGGCCAGTTCGGACCCGGCCCCAGGTCGGGATAGGCTGCGCGCGGCCTCCGCTTGAACTGCATGGCGCTGTTCGGGGACCGCTTTGGTGCCGCTCCCGCTGGACTTCGCGCGGCGTCTTACCAGCTGGAAAACGCACCTCCGAAAGGTGAGCGCCGGTAGGGCAGGCGGCGATCGTGCAGCGGCTCGTAGCGGAATTCGGTCTCCGGACCCGGACCGGGGCGTCGGGCCTTGATGCCTCCTTGCGGCTCGCCGCTCAAAAGGACCACGAAATCCGTGCCTTTGCCGGTCTCGGAGCTCAACGTCTCGTCCGTGATGATCAGGGAGGACCGCGGCGCTAGCCCGGCGATCCGATCCAGCACGTCCTGTGGAATCACGATCCGGTCCAGTGCGTTTTTTGCACTGGCCGGGTCGGCCGGCGTCGGCTCGGCGTCGCGACCATGGCCGCCGCGCCCGCGGCCCGGCGGCTCGGCTGCTGCGACGTGCGGACTTCCGTCGGACAACGAGACGACGTTCCATCGCAGGTCGGCCTCGCCGTTGGTGCGTTGCACGGCGGTGAAGATATGGGTGCCGATGGGGCGATCGGCGTCCAGAATGGTGACGGGACTCTCCAGGATGGGCTCGAAGGCTTGGCGGACATAAAGCCGCTGGGTCTTGCGGCTGATCAGCACCGATACCGGCTCGAGCGCGCGCGCCACCTGGCGCGCCGCCTCGGCTGCCGCGGCTCGCGCCGCCTCGGCGACGGCGGCGGCCTCACGGGCGGTCGTGACGGCATCGAGCTTGGGTTGCAGCTCCGCCTTTGCCGAGTCCAGTTGCACCTGCAATTCGGCGATCCTGCCAGCGGCCTGTGCCTTGTCGCGCTCAGCCTGCTCCTTGGCCTCGGCGGAAACGGCGGCGCCGAGCGCGGTCTCGGCGGCCGCCAATTGGGCCTCGGCCCTGAACTTCAGGTTTTCCGCCACCCGGACCGCCACCATTGCCTGCGTGGCCACCCTCGAGGCGACCCCGGCGGCGAGTCTGGCCTGTTCCGCCTTGCTGGCCGCCTGGTCTGCCTCTGCGGTTCGGGCGGCGGCAAGGGCAGCGGCGCCGGGCCTCGACAAGGACAGAACCGGATGGGCGATCTCAACCGGCGCCACGTCGTTTGGCGCCACGATCACGCGCAAGCCCAACTGGGTCAGGTCAAACAGGCGTGCTGCGAAGTCGTAGGGCAGGCGAACGCAGCCATGCGAAGCCGGATATCCCGGCAGCGCGCCGCCGTGGAGTGCGATGCCCGACCAGGTGATGCGCTGCATGTCCGGCATGTAGGCATCGTCATAGAGGTTCGAGTAGTGGTCGGCTTCCTTCTGGATGACGCTGAAGATCCCGGCCGGAGTCTCGCGCCCGGGCTGGCCGCTCGACACCGGGGCCCGGAGGATCCAGCCGTTGGCGTCATAGACCGTGATCCGCTGCTGGTGGAGCGAAACGATCGCCATGACCGGCTCACCGGCCGCGCGCGACTCGATGGACTCGACCGAGGTTGCGCTCCGACGGTCTGTAGCGTCGGCACCGTCTGCGGCGGCGATCAGCGTAGCCAGGCTCGCAATCGCGAGATGCAGGGGCCGCAGCCTCGCCTGCCTGCGCTTCGCGTTCACTTCACAGGACCTCATGGGCGTCCCATCCGATCGAGGCTATGCCACCTCGCGCCTGCAAGATTCATAACGCGCGCAGCCCGAGGCTGCCACCGCGAAAACCTGCCGAATGTCCATGGAACTGTCGGGATCGCGTGGCCAGGCAAACGCATATCGCTGAAATCGCTGAAGATTGTCGCGGATCGCCCTGTTGATTTAGACCGCGGGCACGGATAGCGTCCGCCCCCGGGATCCTGCCGAAATCTCGACCGCGGGCGGCCAATATTGCTTCAGCAAGGCTGGGCGATTGGTCTCCCGCAGCACTGTCCCGACCGGGGATGCCTCCCGGGGATTGTCCGAATGAATGTCTCGCGCCTGATCGGTGCACAAAGCTGGCGCGTGAATCCATGTCTGTGAGAAGCCTTCACGGAGTTGCAGCTACGATGGTCCTGATGGCGTTCGCAGGCCCGGCACCGGCGCTGGCGGATACCATCGAGGCCGCCCTGGTGCGGGCCTACCGGAACAACCCGCAGCTCAATGCGCAACGGGCTCTGGTGCGATCGACCGACGAGAACGTGGCGCAAGCGCTGTCGGGCTACCGGCCCAAGGCCGCGCTCACCGCGAGCGGCGGCTTTCAGTACGCCGACGTCGCCGCCACATCGGGACCGGGCGCCTCCGCGACCAGGCTGATCCGAAGCGACGTTCACGGCACCGACGCGCCGCGCAGCGTCGGTGTCACCGTGACGGAAACGCTGTTCAACGGCAATCAGACCGCCAACAAGACCCGGGCGGCCGAGAGCCAGGTTTCCGGCGCGCGCGAAGCGCTGCGCGTGCTTGAAGAGACCGTGCTGCTGAACGCCGCCACCATCTACATGGATTTTTTGCGCGACGCCGCGATCGTCGAGGTGCAGCGCAGCAACGTTCTCGTGCTCGAGCAGACCCTCAAGCAGACCCGCGACCGGTTCAGCGTCGGCACGGTGACGCCGACCGATGTCGCGCAGGCCGAAGCCCAGCTCGCCGCCGGCAAGACCCAGCAACTCACGGCCGAATCCAACCTGGTAACGACGCGGTCGAATTTCCGCCGCATCATCGGCGACGACCCCTCCAACCTGGCGCCCGGCTCGCCGGTGGACCGCTTCCTGCCGAAATCGCCGGGTTCCGCCGTCGAACTGGGCCTCACCGAAAATCCGAACGTCACCGCGGCGATGTACGGCATCGACGTCAACTATCTGCAGGTCAAGATCAACGAGGGCGCGCTGTTGCCGACCGTCAGCCTGCAGGCGGCGGTCCAGCAGTCCTACGAGCAGACCCTGACGACCTTCCGCTCGTTCGGCGCGGCCGCGGTGGCGCAGGTCTCGGCGCCGATCTACCAGGGCGGCGCCGAATACGCGCTGATCCGCCAGTCCAAGGAAACCCTGGCGCAGCAGCGCCTCAATCTCGAAACGACCCGCGATCAGACCCGCGCCAACGTGGTGACGGCGTGGGGGCAGCTGGTGGCGGGCAAGGCCGAGGTGGTTTCCGCACAATCCCAGGTCACCGCGTCGGAAATCGCGCTCACCGGCGTTCGCCGCGAAGCCACCGTCGGACAGCGGACCACGCTCGACGTGCTCAACGCGCAGCAGGCGCTGGTCAACGCGCGCATCGCGCTGGTCACCGCGCAGCATGATCGCGTGGTCGCGTCCTACGCGGTCCTGGGCGCCGTCGGCCGGTTGTCGCCGCAGGTTCTCAAGCTGCCGACCACCGCCTACGATCCGAGCGTGCACTACCAGCAGGTCCGCGACAGCTGGTCCGGCGTCCAGACCCCCGACGGGCGCTGATCCACGACGTCGGCGGCGACTTTTCGATCCGGCCGCCGAGATCAACGGTCTGCCGCGATTGCCGGCGGTGCGGCCCGTCGCTGCTTTTTCCAGCGGCCGGGACGCTCAAAACTGCGCGTGCAACCGTCCGGAAAACACCGAAACCGGTCCGCGGTCGGCGTTGTATCCGGGATTGTCGATGAATTGATAGTCGAAGGTGAGGGTTGCCCATTTATTGAGGCTGTAGGCATAATAGGCTTCCAGGATCTGCTCCGGGCGATAATTGAGCTGGCCATCGCCGATCAGGATCCCGAGGCCGCCGGCCGCGAAATAGGCTCGCGCGATCGGCGAGAGACCTTCGACCAGGCCTGCCACGCCGATCTTGTCGTCCGGCCGCCCCCAAGCCGTTCCCTTCAGCACGGTGCCGAGCGACAGGCTCTCGTCGCAATCGGTCCAGCCGATGAGCTCGTCGAGACCGGGACTCCAGCTCGCACGCGAGAACACGCCCAGCTCGCCTGTTATCGCCTGCTCCACATTGACGACGAAGCCGTAATTGGTGCGCAGCTGCCGTGTCAGCGTGATGTCGGGATAGTTCGGCGTGGTGACGGGCATCGCAAGAGCGTCGGCATAGCTCCCCATATCGGCGATGTTCGCCCATCCCATCAGGCGCAGTTTGCCGGGCTCGGAGAACGGCGCATATCGCAGTTCCAATTCGCCGATATACTCGCCATGCTCGGGGATCCGGGTGTCAAAAGTGTTGACGTTGGAGACGGTCGGCACCAGAAAATAGCCGCCACGGATCGCCCAATTCTTCTGGTTCAGTTCGACAGCCGCGCCCCACGTGTAGCTGATCTTGTCCATGGTCACGTCGTAGGACCCGCAGCAATACATGTTCCAGTTGAGGAAATCGACGCGCGGGTCGTGCGAATAGGAGTTGCCGTCAAATAGATCCAGAACAGCGAACCGGCCGGCCGTGATCGTGATTCGCGAGATATCCTGCTTGCCGGCGAGCTGGTTCGGTCCGTCCTCGATGGTCTCCTGCTCGCCGCCAAGGCCGAAGGTTTGCCGCACGAACACCCGCGCGATGTCCATACGCGGGATCGGGAAATCCGATTTTTGCGCCTCTCCGTTGGGAAAGCCTGCGACTCCCAGCGTGTTGCTGAGACCAAAGCCCTGCATGAGCTCCGGGTTGACGTAGATTTCGGTGCCGTCCCATGGGCGATAGCCGATGAATGCGGTGGCACTTGTCGTATTCTGGATTTGATTGGCGCCGGTCAGGCTGTTCGCGCCCTGGTAGGGCGAGCGGAAAGCGGGATAGCCCTGCTCGATGAAGGTTAGCTGCCCGTGGACGTTCCAGCTATTGGGGTCGAGTCCCCAGGAGCCAGTGGAGTTGCCGCCGCCGTCGCCTGTCGCCGCTCCGGTCCAGTCAAGCTTCCGGTTGAGTCCAACCCTGACACTGTTGAGATCCACCGAGGTCGATTCATAACCGGTGCCCGATGGAAACGTGCCGCCGGTTTTTCCCAGGCGGTCGTAGAGATACTCGAGTCTCGCAGTCCAGCCCGGCGCGATCGCAAGTTCCGCGCCGGCTCCGAGAGCCCAGCCGGTGCGCAGCCGCAAAACCTTGTCCTCGTTGCCGGTCGAGTTCGAGTCTTCGAGCAGCCGGGCCTGCGACCATGCCAGTCCGCCGGTTGCGTAGAAAAGCCAGTGGTCGAAGGCATAACCAGCCCGGCCGCGCACCGTCGAGACGAAGTCGAGCTTTTCGGTAACGGCGCTGAACGGCGTGGTCCGGGACGCGACGATGCCGTCATCGAGATAGTTCGGGAACGAGATGTCCGCTTCCATTCCGATGAGCAGCCGCGATGCCAGCAGATGGTTGTAGCCGAACTGCATACCGGCAAACTGGCCGCCGAACGAGCTGTCGGCTGCACTCGGGTTCGGGTCGAACAGCGTGTTGCGGCCGTAGCCTCGGCTATATCCGACATGGCCGCCGACGTAGAATCCCGACCAGTCGTAGTTGGCGATCGGCGGCGCTTTGAGCGGCATCGAACCGACGGCGGGCAGATCCGCGGCCTTCGCTGCGCCGCTCACCGCCAGGGCCGCCGCGCACACCATCACCCGACTCATTGCTTTTCGCGCCGTAGCCCTGTGCCTGCTAATGCAACTCAGTTGCAACAAACTTGACTGTATTTTCAATACCTTGTCAACCTAGTTGCGATCGATTATCAATTGCTGAGCTCGTTTTTCGAAATCTTCAGCCTTAGCTGCCGTAGAGGTCGTATCGCTTGAAGCGATAGACCAGGAACGATATCCCCCAGCTCACGGCGAACATCGCCACGATGCCGTAGCCGAGCGCGCCGAAATGTTCGTTGATTCCGGAGATCGCATTCCAGAACATGCCCTGCGGATGAAATTGATCCGCGATCAGGCCGAGCGTCTCGATGCCGCCCACCACCAATGCCACCAGCACGGACACCGATGTAATGGTCAGATTGTAAAACAGTTTGCGCAGGGGATTTCGATAGGCCCAGCCATAGGCGCCCAGCATCAGCACGCCGTCGGTGGTGTCGACGAGCGTCATGCCGGCGGCGAACAGCGCCGGGAAAATCAGCAGCGACCAGCTCGAGACCGCATCGGAAGCCTGCGCCGAGAGGCCGAACAGGCTGATCTCGCTGGCGGTCTCGAAGCCTAGCGCGAACAACAGCCCGATCGGATAAAGCTGCCAGCTGTGCGAAACCAGCCTGAACAGCGGCCGGAACAGCCGCGCCAGCCAGCCGCGCTGCTGCAACAGCGCGTCAATGTCCGCTTCCGTTACGCTATTGCCGCGCTCCACCAGCCGAAATGCCCGGTACACGCCGCGCAGTACCATGATATTTGCAATCGCGATCAGAAACAGAAACAGCGCTGACGCCGAGGTTCCGACGATGCCGCCGATCACGCGGTAGGAAGCCAGTCCGCCGCTCAGCGCGCTTGCCGTCAGCGCGACGGCCAGCGAGGCGAGCACAACCACGGTCGAATGCCCCAGCGCAAAGAAAAAGCCGACCGCGACCGGGCGCTTTCCCTCCTGCATCAGCTTGCGCGTGACGTTGTCGATCGCCGCAATATGATCGGCATCGATGGCATGACGCAGGCCGAGGCTATACGCCAGCACCGCGGTCCCGATCAGAACCGGCTGATGGGCGAACGCAACCAAGGCCCAGATCCAGGCCGACAGATTGGCGACGATGAGCAGGCTGTAGATGGCGACGATCCGGCCGCGAAGACCTGCAGTTGCAGGTTCAGGCCGATCTTGCAGAACATTCGATTTCGCATGCGCAGCCATGGCGGCCCCTTCATCCGCAAGACATTTTCTATGTCACCGCAGCGAAAGAACCGCCCCATGCGCGCGCACCGCACGCCGGAAGGATGACGTGTTCAGGCCGGTCTCCTGGCTCGCGGGTCATAACCCTTCTCCGCCTTCCCGGGCCTTGTCGTAAAAGCCCAGTGGCATCCTGAAGAAGGACTCGCCGCCTACAGTTGCGGGCGCAGCTCTGGAATTGGTTCGCGGTAAACGGCGGGCGAACCGCACCAGATTCCCTGTGCGGGTTGTCGTAACCAGCACACCTGGACCATATCAAAGGAAACCATCAGCAACTCGCTGTCAAGACCCGCCAACGCTCAGACGCGCAAAGGCGAGGGCACTTGCATCCGTGACGCAGCATAACCATCGAGCCCTCAGCTCTTCGGCGCGTAAAGCAGCGGCACCGCGGAATCCACCGTCACCTCGATCAGACTCGCTCCGTCATGCGAAAGCCCGCGCTTCAGCGCCGGCACCAGCCCGGACGATTTACTCACCCGCACCGCGTCGCAGCCCAGCCCTTGCGCGATCTTGACGAAATCGATGCCGGGCAGGTCGAGGCCGGGGACGTTGCGCACCTGCATTACCTGGCTGAACGAGCGCATCGCGCCGTAGCCTGAATTGTTGATGACGACAACCGTCAGCGGCAGCTTGCGCTGCGCGGCGGTCCACAGCGCCTGGATCGAATACATCGCCGAGCCGTCGCCGATCAGGCAGACGGTGCGGATGCCGGGGCGGCCCAGCGCCATACCGACCGCCGCCGGCAGGCCGTAACCGAGGCCGCCGCTCGCCATCGTGTAAAAACTGTCCTGGCCGCGCATCGGCATGAACTTGTGCATCAACGGGCGATGCGAGGGGGCTTCCTCCACCAGCGCGGCGTCGTTTGGCATCGCGGATGCGAGCGCGTGCAGCAGATATTCGACAGGAATCGGATCGGCCGCGGCGGGCGCCGGCGGCAGTTCGCGGCGCGCCGGCGTCGCGCGTTTGCTCTCGGGCAACAGTTCGAGCAGCATCGACAGCGCCGGCTTAAGGGTGGCGACGATGCTGCTGCCGCGCGGGGTGACCGCGGCGGCATCGGGGTCGTCGGTAATC
>Ga0302279_10000203_pt1 | contig 84932 bp, 79 predicted proteins | sample III_Bog_N3_3_FD_194541 | JGI IMG/M metagenome (GOLD analysis project Ga0302279, IMG submission 194541) | Peat permafrost microbial communities from Stordalen Mire near Abisko, Sweden - III_Bog_N3_3 | ecosystem: Environmental > Terrestrial > Soil > Wetlands > Peat | place: Sweden: Abisko...
TGAGCTCCGTTCGAGCTCCGGACTGATCATTCAGGTGACTCGTTCAGGCGCCATTTATGCCATCCGCAATGGGACGACGCTAATTAACCAGTTTCTCCCAGGGCCCGCGGAGGACGGATTCTTTCGCTTGATCCTGAGATGGAGAACCCCCGATGGGGCGCGGGGCTGGGCACCTCTTGTTGGACCCACCGTATCGCACAGAATCGTGAGCACAGCCGCCATCGAGTGGGACACGGTTGCGGGCCCGGGGATCGCGTGCCGAACATCCCTCACCCTGCATCCGAGCCTGATGGCATGGTCGTGGCATTCGACCCTTACCAACACTTCAGCAGGCCCCGTAAAGCTCGATATTCTGATGGCGCAGGATCTGGGTCTAGCCGACGAGGCTGCAGTCAGAAATAACGAAGCCTTCATTTCACAGTACATAGATCTGCTTCCCGTCGAGGATGAGCATTGGGGTTGGTCAATTCTGGCGCGTCAGAACCAAGCCGCTAGCGGGGGGACCCACCCGTGGCTCGCGGTTGGGTGCGAGAAAGGAGCGGTTGGGTATTCGACTGATGGCACCCAGTTCTTTGGGGAGGATCACCGCCTGACCGGTGTTCCTGCGGCAGTTAATGCCGAACGCCTGCCCTCGCAAAGGCTGCAGTACGAATGCGCCATGGCTGGCCTCCAGAGCCGCACCATGAGCCTCTACCCTGACTGCACAACTGAAGTTTCTTTTGTAGCGCGTTTCGTGGCCAACCACCCCGCAGCCTCTTCGAAGGCTGACATCGCGCGGCTTTGGGAGGCGACGCCAACAAGCTGGCATCCTGCAACCCACTCGACCCCAGAGCCGGTCCCTTCAGAACATCAGGCTCCGCTGCAGTCGTTGTTCATGGGGTCGCCTTGGCTTCATGGCGAAACGCCGATTGCTGGGAATTGGCAAGATTGGTTCCCAGGGCCCTTTCGAAATGAGGAGTATTCGAGCAACGGGAACCTGCTGTCATTCTTTCACGGCCCAGGCTCTCACGTCGTTTCCCTTGAGAAGGAAGCCCGGGTAGCCCGTCCCCATGGCCATATCCTGAGAAGTGGATCGTGGCGCTGGGTGGACAATGAGCAGTTTGGCACCACCTGCTATGCGGCCGGGATCTTTTCGGCTCAGGCCTATCTGGGAAACACCACCTTCGGGCGCCTCCTTCCCGTGGTCCGCAGCGCCCTTGGGTTGGGCAGGGCGGCGGGACAGCGCGTGTTTATCTTGCGGGACGGCGCATGGCGCCAACTAGGAATACCCTCGGCATTTGTGATGACCCCTGGCGAGGCGCGATGGATCTATCGCGTGGGCACCGACATCATCGAAGCTCGGACCTGGTGCTCTCGCGAACACGCCGCAGCATTTCTCGAGATTCGGTTTTCCACCCCAGGGACTTCGGCAGCGTTTCTCGTGACCCACACGCTGGCGCTGGCGGCCAATGAATTTGAGCATTCTGGAAAGGTCACGATCGACCATGACGGCTGTTCGGCTGTTTGTGAACCTGACCCGAAAAGCATGATGGGGACGCACCTGCCCGGTGCATGCTTTTCGATAGCAAGCGCCGAACCCGACGCCGAGACCGAACTTGGCGGGGACGAGATGCTCTATGCTGACGGGGCTTCTCGGGGCCACCCTTGCCTGGCGATTCGCACCCCGGCCGTGGAACGCTTCGGGGTTATCCTGTGCGGTTCCAATGACGGCCGTGGGACCCTTGCCAGGGTGCTCAGCGACTGCAGGCGCGAGTGGAAGACCGACCCCAGGCCCTCTTATCCCCCACCCTCGGGCATTCTCCTCAAGGGTACGCCTGCTCCTGCTGAAGCGGTTGCCAGGCTCAACGAGATTCTTCCGTGGCTTAACCACAATGCAGCCGTCCATTTCTCCGCGCCGCACGGCCTGGAGCAACAGGGCGGCGCGGCCTGGGGCGTACGCGATGTCTGCCAAGGGCCCATCGAGTGGCTGCTCACCACCTGCGATTGGCCGCTAATCCGGCGAATCTTGGTCAAAGTCTTTTCCCAGCAGTATGTCGCCGATGGCTCATGGCCCCAGTGGTTCATGCACCCCCCATACCAGCGGCTGCAACAGGCCCACAGCCACGGCGATGTGTGCTTCTGGCCCGTGAAGGCCCTTTGCGACTACCTCGAGGCAAGCAACGACCTCGCCTTCCTTGAGACCAAGGTGGGATACACAAGCCCTGCCAGTTTCGCGGCGGGCGGTCCGGATGAGACACTCCTGGAACATTGCGACCGGGTGGTAGACCAATGTGAGGCCCGCTTCGTGCAGGGAACAGCCCTTGTAAACTTTGGCGACGGCGACTGGGACGACACGCTACAGCCTGCTGATCCAGAAGTGCGAACGCGCATGATCAGCAGCTGGACCGTGGCGCTCGTGTACCATGCATTCCGCCAATTGGCGGCCGTCTATCGGAAAGCCTCCCAGCGCGAACGCCTCACGCGCCTGGAATCTCTCCTTGCGCGAATGCGGTCGGATTTTTCGAGGCTGCTCATGCCGGACTCGACGGTCGCCGGCTTCATTGTAAGGGAGCATGATGGAACCATCCGTCCCCTTCTCCACCCGAGGGATCGGGTCACCGGCATCCGCTATCGCCTCCTCCCAATGACCCGGTCGATCCTGGCCGAGCTTTTTACGCGCGACGAGGCCGCCCACCATCTGGCAATCATTGAGAAGGAACTCGTCTACCCCGACGGGGCCCGGCTGATGAGCGAGCCCGCCATCTACAGGGGCGGCTGTGAATTCCTTTTCAAGCGGGCCGACACGGCCGCCAATGTAGGCCGGGAGATTGGCCTCCAATATGTCCATGCCCACCTCAGGTATGCCGAGGCCATGGCAAAGGTTGGGCTAGCCGAAGAGCTGTGGAGGGCCCTGCAGGTGGCCAATCCCGTGGGACTCGAAAAGATCCTGCCCCATGCGGCCCCGAGGCAGGGAAACGTGTATTTCTCGAGCTCCGATGCGGACTTTGGCGACCGAGTCGTGGCTTCCAAGAGATGGAAGGAGCTGAGGACGGGTTCGGTCACTGTCCTTGGCGGGTGGCGCCTTTACTCCAGCGGGCCGGGTCTGTTCCTGCACGCCCTGCGGGCTTCGCTGCTCGGCCTTCGCGAGTATTTTGGTGACCTCATTTTTGACCCTGTGCTGCCCCGGAGCCTGAACGGCCTCGAAGCCGAAGTCCTGCTATGCGGCCGCACCGTTGTAGTCCGCTTCCTAGTGGAGAACACCACGTTCGCTCCAAGCGAGGTGTGGGTGAACGGGGTGCTCCTCGAGGGGGGACGCCGGGAGGCAAACCCCTATCGCAAGGGAGGCCTCTGCTTTGGCAAAGACGCCGTTGGCGCCCTCCTTCGGCCCGAAGGCAACGAGATCCTGATCAAACTCTAGCCCGACTGCGCCCTCAAGGTGCAGCCGCACATTCTCGAGAGGCCCTATTTTGACCGAAGGGAAAGTCCGGGACCGGCTGTGAGCGGCGCAAATGGGGCTGAGGAGATTGGGATGATCAGAAGATGCCTATTATTATGCGCATCCTCATGGGCATCTGAATGATAACCGAATGCCTTACTCCAAGGGTGAGGACTTTCCCACCGGAGAATTCCTCGTCTCCCCTGTATCGAGCTCTGCCAACCTAAAGACCCAAACCAACGGGCATTTAACACAAATCTCGGCAGGCTCATTGTTTGCGCACGGCGGATTACCCGGAAAATTAAACGCTCTGGAGGATTGCAGGTAATGGCAGCGTTGCGCACGTTGAGTCGCTCATGTCGCTCTTCAGCCTACTCGATGTTAACCTCTCCTTTGGTGGACCCGCGGTTCTGGACAAGATCAACTTCCAGGTGGATCCGGGTGAGCGCGTGTGCCTTCTGGGACGAAACGGCGCTGGCAAGTCGACCCTGATGAGCATCATTGCGGGCGAGATGAAGCCCGACTCTGGGGACGTCTTTCGCCAGCCCGGTTCCCTCTTCACGCGGCTTACCCAGGAGGTCCCGACCACGCTCAAGGGCACCGTCCTTGAGATCGTGACGTCCGGGCTCAGGCCGCAGGGAGAGCACGAGGAGGAATGGGAACGCGACGTCCTGGTGCACGACCTCATTGACCATCTCCAGCTGTCGGCGGACGCCGAATTCTCGACCCTCTCCGGCGGTCTCAAGCGTAGGGCACTCCTCGGCCGGGCCCTGGCCGCAAAGCCCGATCTGCTTCTGCTCGACGAGCCCACCAACCACCTTGATCTGGAATCCATTCTCTGGCTCGAAGAGTTCCTGCTCTCCGAGAAGATAACGCTCTTCTTCGTGACGCATGATCGGGCCTTTCTCCGCCGGCTTGCCACACGGATCGTGGAGCTGGACCGAGGCCGCCTCTCGGGCTGGGCCTGCGACTACGACACCTATCTAATCCGCAAGGAGGAGGTGGTCGCCGCAGAGGAAAAACAGCTGGCCGCATTCGACAAGAAGCTAGCGCAGGAGGAGGTGTGGATCCGGAAAGGCGTGCGGGCCCAGCGCTCGCGAGCCCAGGGACGCATCCATGCTCTGATGAAGATGCGTGCGGAGCGATCAGCAAGACGGGCGCGGGTCGGCAATGCCACCATGCGCCTGGCCGAGGCGGACCGCTCCGGGATCAAAGTGATCGATGTCGAGAACATGTCCTTTGCGTATCCCGATGGCAGGATCCTCGTGCGGGACTTCTCCACGACCCTCACCCGGGGCGACAAGATCGGGATCATCGGACCCAACGGCTCCGGCAAGTCGACACTGATCAAGCTCCTCCTGGGACAGCTCCAGCCGACTCAGGGGAGCATCACCCACGGGACGCAGCTGGCCTTCGTATATTTCGACCAGATGAGGGCCCAGATCAACGACGCAAAGACCGTCGCCGACAACATTGCCGAGGGAAATGAGACCGTGACGATAGACGGTCGCACCCGGCACGTCATCAGCTACCTCCAGGATTTTCTCTTCACGCCCGACCGCGCGCGTACGCCCGCCCGGGTCCTTTCCGGCGGCGAACGCAATCGTCTGCTTCTGGCGAGGCTCTTCACCAAACCGGCGAACGTACTCGTCATGGATGAGCCGACGAACGACCTCGACGCAGAGACGCTCGATCTCCTCGAGGACCTTCTAGTCGAGTACACGGGCACGCTCCTGATAGTGAGCCATGACCGTGACTTCCTCGACAATGTCGTCACGAGCACGCTGGTTTTTGAGGGAGACGGGCACATCGGCGACTACGTAGGTGGCTATGCCGACTGGGTTAAGGAAAAGGAGAAGGCGGCGGCGAAGCTGGCGGCGGCGCTACCCGCCGCCGAGCCACCCCGTCAGGATTCCCAGAAGCCGAAGGCGGGCCGAAAACTCACAAACAAGGAGCGGCGCGAGTTGGAAGAGCTGCCGGCGCAGATAGAGGCCTTCGAGACCGAGCAGGCCGAACTCGGCGCCAAGCTGGCAGACCCGGTTTTTTACCAGAAGGAGCGCAGCGCCGCCGCCACCGTAAAGTTGCGCCTTGATGAATTGGACCGCCGCCACGCCGTCGCCTTCGCTCGCTGGGAAGAGCTAGAGGCGGTCCGCGCCAGGGGGTAAGTCGCCAGCGATCATATCCTTATAGTGCGAGACCGCGGGAGTGCGGGCCGCAAACGCACTTAGCCAGGGGCGCCGTTTTCCCTATAAAACTCCGAGGTGAAGCAACCACTCCGGATAAAGAGGGTCAGTGTTAATCAGATAGCACTTGGACAACAACATCGACCCGAACACATCATGTTAGACTCAACGGCATCAGCAGATACCTCAGTCCACGCCACCGCAGAGGAACTGCGGTCCCTCATCCGCGAGGCTGAGGCCGCCCTGAACAATCCAAAAGATGGCACGAGCGTAAATATGGACCATATTCGGTCCCGCCTCCACGACGCCATTGAGAACGGCAAGACGCTCGTGGCCAGCACGGGGCAAACCCTCAAACGCCAGGCCAGCAAAGCGGATGATGTGATCAGAGCCAACCCCTACCAAAGCATCGGCATCGCAGCGGGCGTGGGCGTGATTCTTGGTTTTTTGATCGCTCGCGGGACCGGCTCACGCGGCAACAGCTAAGGTTTCTCATGGTGTCGGATAGAATGACAAAGACGGGATCCGGCCCGAAGGCCAAGGACGCCACGATTCCTCGAATCGTGGCCGACGCATTGATCCATCGCGGCGAACTCGCCTCGCTTGAGTTGGAGGAGGCCCGGGCACACGGGGCCGTCACGACCCTCACCGCTGTTTTTTCCGGCATCCTGCTCCTCCTAGGCGGCGTCGCAGGTATCCTGGCCGTCGCGGTGGCCATCTGGAATCGCAGCGATCGTGGGAGCATCCTGTGCTACATTGCCTTGGGCTTCGTTGGCGCCGCAGCCCTGTTGGGTGTGCTGGCGACCCGAAGGCTGCGGGCCTGGAGGCCATTTTCCGGGACGCGCGAGCAGTTCTACCGGGACTGCGCCTGCATGCAGGATGTCACGGGTGAGGAAAGCGAATGAATCCCTTCGCCAATCCTTCCATCGCCGATCGGCGCGAGCGACTCCTGCTCCAATGCCAGCTTGACCGCCTTAAGCTGCGCACGGCCGTCCGCAAGGCATCGATCGACAGGGTTTCGCTTTCAGCGGCTGACTTGCTCGTGAAATGGGCCCCCCATCTTCCCGGCAGGGCGGGCAAATGGGCCAAGGAAATCATCCAGGGACTCCTCCTCTTCCGGGGGCTCTACGACTCCCTGATCGCCTGAGGGGCCTCAAACGAGGCTTCCCAGAAACAACAACAAGACACCTCCTATTACCATGTTACGCTGGATCCTCATCTTCTTTGTCTTTGCAATCGTTGCCGGCGCGCTCGGATTCACCGGAATAGCCGGCACGTCGATAGCGATCGCCCAGACGCTCTTCTACATCTTTCTCGTCCTTTTTGTGCTGACCCTGATCATCCATCTCTTCGGGGGCAGCCGAAAGAACGAACCCTGACGCGCTCGGACCGCGCCTAGAGCCTCTCGGAGGCAACGACTCCGGGCCTTACGGTGTCCGGGACCCCGGGACATGACTGCGCGGAGAACTCACCTACGTCCCGAAGGACAAACGTAGGCACTCCAGGGGCGGGGTGCGCCGTCACATGCTCAAACGCAGCGCCCTTCACGTCCTCCAGGTATACCGGACTGCGCTGGTCGACCGCGACGGAGCCCAGGATCACCTGGTGCAGGACGAGCCCTGCGGCATGCCGCACGAAAATCCCCCATGAGGGAGTGACCCCGAAGCTGCCCGGTTCGGGGTAGTCATGGGCCATCTCGGGAACTTCGCGGCCGCCCTGCTTGGCCGTCCCGCCGCCCTGAAACTCGATGCGGATATTGTCCAGCAGGAGGTCCTCTACCGGATGGGACGAAAGGCCCGCTATGAGTATCGCTTGGCCGCCCCTCACGTCCTCGGCCACGACGTTGCTGATGATCACGCGCCGAAGAATTCCAACCGGAGTCTTGTCGGGGCCACGCATCCGGGCGCCAATCCTAAGGAAAATGGGTGCATCGAAAATTGTCCGCATGGCCAGATTCGAGACGGTGATGTCCTGGAGCAGCGCGCCGTCGACGGTCTCCAGCGCCAGGCCTCGGCAGCACTCGAAGACGCAGTTGGTGATGGTGATCGCCTTGAAGCCCCCGTTCGACTCGGTACCGAACTTGATTCTGCCGGTGGGTGACGGATTCGCGGCGGCGGTGTGCATGCGGGTTCCGTCCAGGAGCGTCCCTTCGTCATACCCGCTGACAAGGCAGTCCGAGATCGTGACGTTCTCCGTAGAGCGGAATTGGCCGAGCCCAAACGAGCTTTTCAGACAAATCCCGTCGTCCCAGGGCGAGTTCACCGAACAGTTCGATATCCGGACGTTGTGGCAGCAATCGACGTCCATCCCGTCCCGGTTGGTGTCGATCCTGAGGTCGTCTATCGTAAGGTTGTCGACGCCGGTCGCAAGGATCCCAAACCAGCCCCCGTGGTCTATTGTAAAGTCCCTCAGGAGCACGTTGCGGCAGTTCCTCAGGGCGATCGCCTTGTTGCCGACCTTCTGGACTGCGTTGTCCCTCGCAAGGCCCCGGCAGAGGCCCTTCCCGAAGATCCGTCCCGGGCCCGTGATTGCGATATTGGTGAGATCCTCTCCCCAGATCAGGCTGTCGTGCCAGTGGCTGTGGCCGGGGTCCTGATAATGCAGCGCGTCGCCCCAAGTGTTCGGTTCGGGCCGGTCATAGGCCGCCTCGTCGGCGGAGGCCTCGATTGTGGAGCCGGGCTCAAGATAGAGGGCCACGTTACTCCTCAGGTGGATTGAGCCCGCGACATACGTGCCGGCAGGGAAGTCCACGGTGCCCCCTCCCGCCTTATTTGCGGCCTCTATCGCGGCGTTGACCGAGGCAGCGTCGTTGGCTTGGCCATCACCCTTTGCGCCGTAGGCACGCACGTCAAAGGATGATGCCGCGGCGGCTGAGGTGAAAAGGGCAAGGGCAAGAAGCCAAGCGGCCGTGTAGGTTCTCATGCTTTGGGGATTACTCTGCGCTGGGCCCTCAGGGGTTTTGGGGTGCCAACGACGCTCAAACGAAGAAACGCGGCCCTTGGACGCTGTCAACCGGCGACGCGCACCTGAGCGCTTGTGGGCCGCCGATTACTTAGCAGGACCCCATCGCCGAGTGAACGGATAGTAGATGAAGAGCGGCCGGCCCACAACGTCTTTGGCCGGCACGTAACCCCAGAACCTTCCGTCAAAGCTGTTCATGCTGTTGTCCCCAAGGGCGAGGTAGGATCCGTCCGGCACCCTGATGACGTCGCCCTTGAAGAGCAGGCTGTACCTGGAGTCCTCGTGGATCGCGTTGAAATAGCCGCGATAGGGGCTCACGCGGTTTGCGTTAAGCTCGAACGTTGTGGAGCCCGTGATGGGGGCCCCGTTGCGGTAGATCCTCGGCTCACGCATCTCGATCTCATCGCCCGGTGTGCCGATAAGCCTCTTGATGAAGTACTGCGCTCCGAACGTGCGCGCGATGTCGGGGATGTTGTCCGTCCTGAACACGAACCCCTGCCCCACGGTGGGCTTGAAGAACTGGTACGTCACGCGGTCGACGAAAAGCTGGTCTCCCGTCATGATGTCGAACCGCACGATCGGTTCCCCCGCCTTTACGGCCTTTCCCACAGGCACCCGGAGTGCCTCGTAGACGCCACTGTGGACGTTACTGTCGTCGAGCCGAAGGCTGATCTCCTCAACATGTCCGGCCTCCTCCTCGCTCTGGACATGCGCCTTCAGCGCAGCGCGGTCCGGGAAGAAGGTATCAAAGACGACGTCGTCAACATCGCTGAAGTCGACGGGAACCTGCAACGTGGAGGTCGCTCCGTCGACGTAGAACGTGTACTCCTTAACCTTAGTGGGGAGCACGAGCCATGAACGGCCCTGGCGAATGGTATAGGCGAGGGTCCAGGTGTCGCCGCGCCTGACCAAGGGCACGGACACCTGCCCGTCCTGGGGCGCCACCGCGATTCGGGGCTGCGCCCCGTAGGCCAGGAACCTGAACACCTTCTCCGGCATGTTCGGTGCAGCGGTGCCCGGGGGAAAATTCTCTTTGGTCATCCCGTAATAGGTCGGCCACATCGAGTTCGTCGGGATCTTGAACGGCTGGACGAAATAGGTGCGGATCCCGAGGATCACGATGGCAGCCACCAAGAAGAACTCGACGTTCTCGACCAGGGAAGTCTTCGGGTAGATCGCCCCGCCCGCGCGCACGAGGATGCCCTCGAGCGACTCGATCCCGAGCTTGAGCCTGGCCGCATCAGCTCGGTTCTTGAGCAACTGCTTCAGGTTCTCGGTGCGCTCCACCAGCTCGTCGGACTCCTGGACCGTCAGCCTGTCCCTCCTGTAGTTCCACACCTTCGATGCCAGCTCTAACCAGTTTGATGCGTTGTCACGCATCTTCTTTTCCTGTGATTCGAAGAGTCCGAACATTTTGGCGAGGGCGGGATGGGTGCGGTCAGCTGTTCCTGAGAACCTTTATGAAAGTGTCGGGAGGGATTGAGACCTTTCCGATCAATTTCATCTTCTGTTTTCCTTCTTTCTGCTTATCAAGCAACTTGCGCTTCCTGGAAATGTCACCGCCATAGCACTTTGCCGTGACGTCTTTGCGCATCTCGCGCACGCTCTCGCGCGCGATGATCTTGCCGCCAATGGCCGCCTGAAGCGCGATCCTAAACATCTGCGGAGGGATGATCTCCGACAGGCGCTTGCAGAGGTCGCGACCGCGGGCTTCGGCCTTGTCACGGTGCACGATGCTGGCGAAGGCATCCACCGGGTCGCTGTTCACAAGGATCTCCATCTTTACCAGATCCGCGGGCCTGTACTCCCCGAGCTCATAGTCCATCGAGCCGTAGCCGTGGGTGACGCTCTTGAGGCGGTCGTTGAAATCCACGAGGATCTCGTTGAGCGGCAGCACGCAGCTCATCATGACGCGGGTCGAGTCCAGGGTATGGGTATGTTCGACGACGCCCCGCTTCTCCATGACCAGCGCAAGCATGTCGCCCATCGAGGCGTTGGGGATGTGGATCGAGGCCTTGAGCGTCGGCTCCAATATCAGCTCGACCGTGCCCGGGTCGGGCATGTTCACGGGGTTGTCCACCTCGATCGTGACTCCCCCGTGCTTGACGACCTTGTAGATCACGCTCGGGTACGTGGAGATGATCTCCACATCGTGCTCGCGCCGTATGCGCTCCTGGATGATCTCCATGTGGAGGAGCCCGAGGAACCCGCACCTGAACCCGAATCCAAGCGCCACCGAGCTCTCCTGCGAGTAAACGAAGGCGGAGTCATTGAGGCGCAGCCGGCCCAGGGCCGCTTTCAGCTTCTCGTAATCGGAGCTCTCGATCGGGTACAGGCCGCAGAACACCATGGGCCGAACCGCCTTGTAGCCCGGCAGCATGTCGAGGGCGGGCTTGGCCGCCATGGTGATCGTGTCGCCGGTCTTCACCTCGCTCGTGTCCTTGATGTTCGAGACAATGTACCCGACGTCGCCCTGGCAGAGTGAATCGCGCTTCTCCATCTTCGGCGTGAAGACGCCGACCTCCTTTATCTCGGACTTCTGCCCGGTGCTCATCAGCATCATCGTTTCCCCTGCCTTCAGGGTTCCCGAAAAGACGCGGGCATAGGCGATAACGCCACGGAAGGAGTCATAGATGGAGTCGAATACGAGCGTCCGCATCTGCGGATAGTCGGTCCAGCGCGGCGCCGGAACCCGCGCCACAACGGCCTCCAGGATGTCGACGATCCCTATCCCCGATTTTCCGCTGGCCAGGATGGCCTCCTCGGCCGGTATCGCCAGGATGTCCTCGAGCTGCTTGAGGCAAAGCTCCAGATTGGCGCTCGGCAGGTCGATCTTGTTGATCACCGGTATGATCTTCAGCTTCTGCGCAAAGGCCAAGTGGGCGTTAGCCACGGTCTGGGCCTCGACACCCTGCGAGGCATCGATCAGCAGCACCGCGCCCTCGCATGCGGCAAGGCTCCGGGAGACCTCGTAGGAGAAGTCCACGTGCCCGGGGGTGTCCATCAGGTTGAGCTTGTAGGTAAGCCCATTCAGGGCCTTGTAGCTCATCGTCACCGGGTGCGACTTGATCGTGATGCCCCTCTCCCGTTCAAGGTCCATCGAGTCCAGGTACTGCGCCGTCAGCATTCGGTCCGAGACCGTGTGTGTCTCCTGGAGGAGCCTATCGGAGAGCGTCGTCTTGCCGTGGTCTACGTGGGCAATGATGCAGAAATTGCGTGTGAGGGGAGCATCCATCGTTGGTTGGGCCAGGCCTCAGGCGCCCAGATCCGCGTACTCGGAGACGCTCCTGACGTTCCATGACTTGTCGGTGCGACGCGCCAGGCCGGAGAGCACCCCACCTGGCCCAAGCTCCCAGAATTCGGTGGCGCCGGCCTTAGCTACGCTGCGCATACAGTCCTCCCAAAGCACCGGAGAGACGATCTGGCGCACGAGCGCCTGCTTCATTTCCCCGGGTTCGGAAACCTCCGCGCCCGTCGTGTTCGTGAAGACACGGATGCGCGGCGCCGAAAACGGGATCCCCTTAAGGAAGGCCTCAAACGCGGCCCTCGCGGGTTCCATCAGACGGCTGTGGTAGGCGCCCGCGACGTTCAAGAGGATGACCTTCTTGATTCCTCGGCTTTTCGCCGCTTCGACCGCGGCGTTAATCTTCGCCTTCTCCCCGGAGATGATGATCTGGCCGGGTGCGTTGAAATTGGCTGCCTCCACGTCGAATTCCTTGCAGAGCAACACGACCGTTTCCCGCGACTCCCCGATGATCGCCGCCATCGAGCCGCTGCTCTTCTCGCACGCCGCCTGCATGAGCTTTCCGCGCTCGGCCACGATCCGCAGCCCCGTTGCGAAATCGAACACACCGGCCGCCGCATAGGCCGTCACCTCGCCCAGGCTCAGGCCCAGCGCAAAATCGACCTTCGGCAGCTGCCCGCGGTCCCGGAGCGCAGCGATGAGTGCCATTCCGTGGACGAATAGGGCGGGTTGGCAGATCCCCGTCTCTGTGAGCGCGGCCTCCGGGCCCTCAAAACTCACCTTGGCCAGGTCCCATCCCAGCACCTGCCTCGCCTCGTCATATAGCGCCTTGGCACCCGAAGAACCCTCATACAGGGACTTGCCCATACCCACCTTTTGGGCGCCCTGACCTGCGAATAGAAATGCGATTGGCATTGTAGAACCGACTAGGCAATCCCCCGGAGGCTACGAATCCAAGCCAAATATCAGGGCCAGAGCCACTACGGGCTCCAAAGAGGGCATGGATGGCCCTCAGAACCTCTTCATCTGCTTGAAATACTTGTCGTCATCCGGGGGCTGGGCGAAATCCGGGATAAAACTGCGGGTTCCGTCCGCCGGTCTAGCGTCGAATCCCGAGGAGGAAGTGCCCCGGCTGCTCTCGGATAGTCCGGGGAGGGAGATCCCCTGGCCCTCCGGGGCCGCAAAAGACCTGATCTGGGGAGCCGGAGAAAGGTCCAGGAGCGTGAGGTAGGGATTGGGCGCCGACCGTACGGAGTCCGACAGGCTAGCCAAGTCCGTCTGGCTGATGAGGTTCTCGACGGCGGAACTTGAAGCCCCCAAGTCCAATCCCGGGAGCGGATCCGGGCGAGCCCTCGAACCCTCGGAGCCCAAGGGACCCTCGCCCTTGGAGGACGGCAGGAGCAGGTCGTGGTCCTTGGCCGAGATCCAGCCGCTCATGAAGGAGTCCAAGGGATTGTAGACCGAGGCGGCGGCCTCCTTGGGGTCTGTCTTCTCGCGGGCCGAATCCGCCATCAGGCCCTCCCTCTCTTCGCCCTTCGCCAGTCCAAGATCGCCCTTAAGCAGATCATCTCGGTCCCTGCCCTTCCCATCCTTCGGGGAATCGGCCCGCTTCTCCATGGCGTCCACCAGCCAGTTTCCGGTGCCTTTCTTGCTCTTTGAAGGGTCCAGCGCGTCCTCCTTCTCCCGTTCGGAAAGCGTGGGCAGCCTCGGCGTGTTGGCCGCAGGGACCGCGCCTATGTCCCTCATCTGGAGGGTCGGAAGGGTGGCTGAGGGGTCCTGCTGGCCAGCCGGTGCCTTGATCGATGCGAGGTCCTGCTTCGCATCCGCGATCGCGTCGGCAGGAGCGTCTCCGGCGCGCCCCGTTAGGGCGAGAAACCCGAGGAAAATGATTCCCGGAAAGCGCATCGGCCCTTGCTTTCCTGCCGCTAGCTCTTGATGAAAATACCCTTAAGGTTCATCTCCAGCTGCTGGGGGTTCGGGGAGAACCGGACGCCGTCGGCCTTGCTGATTCGACCCGCCTTGATCAGACGGTAGAGGTCCTTGTTGAACGAGTAGCTCAGGCCGTCCAGCCCACCCTCGAGCAGGGAATTGATCTTCTCGAACTGCCCCTCGAGGATCAGGTTGCGGATGGTGGCGTCCGTGTTGAGCACCTCGTTGCTCGGCACGCGTCCGCCGCCCTCAAGGCTCGGGATGAGCTTCTGGCAGATGAAGCCGCGTATGGAGCCCGAGATCTGCCTGCGGGCCTGTGCCATCTGGTCCGGGGGGAAGAACTCGAAAAGTCGCGTGAGCGACTGGGCCACGGTGGCGGCGTGCATCGTCGAGAAGACCAAATGCCCCGTCTCGGCCGCGGAAATGGCGGTCTCAAACGTCTCCCTATCGCGCATTTCACCGATCAGGATGATATCGGGGTTCTGGCGCAGCACCGACTTGATCGCCAGCTCGAAGGTCGGGACGTCGAGCCCGATCTCGCGCTGCTGGAACACGGACTTGTCGTCTTGGAAGGTGTACTCGATCGGGTCCTCGATCGTAACGATGTGCTTGTCCATGTTCTGGTTTATCCAGTTGAGCATGGCGGCCATCGTGGAGCTCTTTCCGGAGCCCGTCGCTCCGCAGATCAGCAGGATCCCGTCCTTGGCGTTCGCGAGCTTAAGGAGCGGCTCGGACTGCAGGCCCAGATCCTCGAAATTGGGTACGCGGCTCTTGATGTGCCGGAAGACGATGCTCACCAGGCCCCGCTGGTGAAACGCGTTCACGCGGAACCGGCCAATACCGTCCGAGGCGTAGGCAAAGTCGATCTGCCCAAGTTCCTCCCATCGCTTGCGGAAGACCTCGGGAACGTGCTCATCCACGAATGCCTGGGCCTCGGGGCTCGAGATGGGGTCCATGTCGACCGGCTTGAGCCGGTTGGAGATGCGCACATAACCCGGCTTGTTCGATTTGATGACGATGTCGCTCGCACCGCTTTCGACGGCCAGCTTGAGCAGGTCGTTGAAGATCTCTGTGTGGGGAGTGACGGCTTCCATGGGCAAGAATAGCGTTGCTCTGGATTTTGTAGCTTGGCCTGCTTCACGCGGCAAGGCATCTTTGCCCTGTCCGCCTTCCCTAATCCCTATGAAGCCACGCCCCCTGACAGGCGCGATCACCGCCCTCGCAACCCCCTTCCGCGGGAAGGATGTTTCATTTGGAGACCTCAAGAAACTGGTCGAGCACCAGATCAGGGGCGGCATTGACGGCATCGTGCCGGTCGGCACGACCGGCGAATCCCCCACCCTCACCTCCGAGGAGCACCTGGACGTGATCCGCGCGACGATCGAGTATGCGCGCGGACGGGTACCCGTCATCGCGGGGACCGGCTCCAACTCGACGGCCGAGGCCCTCGACTATACGCGCCTTTCCGATGAGGCGGGCGCCGACGCCGTCCTCGTCGTGACACCCTACTACAACAAGCCGAGCCAGGAGGGCCTCTACCGCCACTACGCGGCCCTGGGTGACGCCACCGACCTGCCGATCATCCTCTACTCCATACCCTCGCGCTGCTCGGTCGAGATCGGCGTCCCCCTGGTCGAGCGCCTCCGAGCCAAGTATCCGAACATCCGCTGGATCAAGGAGGCGGGCGGCTCGGTCGACCGCGTGGACCAGCTGAAGAGGGCCCTCGGCAATGACATCACGGTCCTGAGCGGGGACGACTCCCTTACCCTGGCGTTCATGGCCTCGGGGGCCGAAGGCGTCATTAGCGTGGCCTCCAACCTAATTCCGAGGGAGATCAGCGCCCTGGTGCGATTTGCCCAGCAAAACGACTTTGCGAGCGCAACGAAGCTCCACCGCAAGCTCTACCCCCTCTTCAAGGCGCTCTTTATTGAGCCCAACCCCGTGCCGCTGAAGGCCGCCCTGGCGCGCGCGGGCATCATCGCAAGCGAGGCCGTGCGCCTGCCGCTCAGCCCCATGGAGCCTGCGACCCGCGCGGTTCTCGTGAAAGCCCTCGCGGGCCTGGGCAAGTAATCCTCCCCATGTCCCTCACTATCCTTTTGAACGGAGCCCGCGGCAGGATGGGCGCCGCCATTTCGGCGGCAGCCCCGGCGGCAGGAATCACGGTCGGCGCAGCCACCGACCAAGGCGACGACCTAAGGGCGTTGATCGCCTCGGTGGATGCCGTCGTCGACTTCAGCTCGGCGCAGGCCACCCGGGGCCTGCTTGAACTAGCCGTGGCCCACAAGAAGCCAATAGTGATCGGAACCACGGGTCACTCGCCCGAGGAAAAGTCGGCCCTGCTCAAGATCGCGGCCCGTGTCCCCTGCGTCTGGGCTGGGAATTTCTCGGTCGGCGTGAATCTCCTCTACGCGCTCGCGCGGAGGGCCTCCCGGACCCTCGGTGACGACTACGACACCGAGGTGATCGAGATGCACCACCGCATGAAGAAGGACGCGCCAAGCGGCACCGCCGCGCGGCTCCTTGAGATCATCCTGGAGGAGCGCAAGCTCGACCGTTCCGCCCTGCGCCACGGGCGCGAGGGGATCACGGGGGTGCGCAAGACTTCGGAGATTGGCGTCCATTCGCTTCGCATGGGGGATGTGATCGGCGATCACACCGTCATTTTTGCGGGTGCAGGTGAGCGCCTCGAGCTTACCCACCGCGCCACGGACAGGGCGGTCTTCGCCCACGGGGCGCTGCGCGCCGTGCAGTGGGTCGTGGCCCAGAAGCCGCGCGTCTATGACATGCAGGATGTGCTCGGGCTTCTTTAAATGATCACATCGATCCAGGGCGTTCTGGCTGAGTCGGGCCTTGTTCGTGCCGTCATCGAACTCGACGGGTTCGGCTACGAGGTGAACATCCCGGTCACCACCGCGGAGCGCCTTCCTCCCGCGGGCAGCCAGGTGAAGCTCCACACGCTCGTGATCTACCGAGAGGATTCGCAGACGCTGTACGGGTTTGCCACCGCTGAGGACCGGGACTTCTTCCGGTTGATGATAGAGAACGTCACGGGCATCGGCCCGAAGATGGCGCTTTCCATCATGAGCCGCCTGTCCCTCCCTCTCCTGCAGGGAGCGATACGGGCCGGCGACATCAGCACCCTTTCCAAGTGCCCGGGCATCGGCAAGAAGACGGCCGAAAGGCTTGTGATCGAGCTGAAGAGCCGGGTCAGTGCCCCCGGGGCGTCCTCCCCCGCGCTGGCCGCGGCCGACGGAGCGCCGGCGGCCGGGATGCCTCACGCCGATGCCGTGGCTGCTTTGGTCGCCTTGGGCTACAAGGTGGGCGACGCGGACGAGGCCGTGCGGAGGGCCTCACTTGCCCTTGGCACAAAGGCGACGACGGAGTCCCTGATCAAGAAAGCCCTGGCCTAAGAAGAAGCGGCGCGGGCGCCGTTCAGCGCTGGAAGCGGAAGGCCGCCATCTCAGTCGGCTCCTGGAGGTCGTGGTTGCCCTGGGGGTCTGAAATCACGGCAGCCTTCAGGTCTGTCTTGGGATTCAGCAGAAAGTCCCTGCCCGTCGAGGAGAACACGGGGGTCAGGTGGACGTCTCCGATCCAGTTGAGCTGGGCCACCTGCGAAGACGTGTCGATCGAGTTCAGGAGAAAGGTTCCTTCGCGGTTGGGGGCCGACGGCGCCGAGGAGCGCCCGATCAGGAACACGGGTTTCATGGCGTCCGACGAATCCTGGGAATTCACGGCCACGGCGACGGAAGTCGCGCGCGGGGTTGCGGGGGCCGCCACGGCAAGTGGGTTTGACCTCACGCTTCCAGGGCCCCGGAGGTCGATAAAGACGATGGCCACCGCGGCGGCGGCGGCGAGGCCGGCGAGCATCGGCCCAAAGCTCCAGCGGCGCTGAACGGGGAATTCGATGACGGCGGCGCCCGATTCGGTCTCGGCGGTCTCGTTCATCTCGCTGGCCAGCATCGTGCAGGCCTTCTGCATGCGGCAGTACTGGTCGTAGACCTCGCGGCGCTTGGGGTCTGTCAGGACCTCCGCCTCCAGCCTTAGGGCGTCTTCGGCGCTAATCTCGTGGTCGACGTAAAGGTTGAGTAGTTCGATGAATTCCCGGTCGTTCATTTGAAGTCTTCGCCAAGTTTTGAGCGCAGGCTTTCGCGTGCTCTCGCAATGCGGCTTTTTACGGTTCCGACGGAGATGCCAAGGACTTCGGCAATCTCCTCATAGGACAGGTTCTTGATGTTCCGCAAGACGAGGATCTCGCGGTGTTTGGTGCCAAGGCGATCCATGCCCTTGCCGATCCGCGCCACGAATTCACGGGTCACCGTGATGTCGTCGGGCGTCTCGACTTCGGCAGGAATCATATCTGCTAGCGTGGTGTCGTTGTCCGGACCCATGGGGGCATCGAAAGACACGGATTTGTCGCGCTTGCGACGCCACCAATACCAATACCGATTGCGGGCTAGGTTTGTCGCAATCTGGTAAAGCCATGTGGAGAATGCGGATTCTCCCCTGAAATTAGCCAAGCCCCGATGTGCCCGTATAAACGCATCCTGGGTAACCTCTTCCGCGTCCTGGGGATTCCTCAGGAGCTGGTTTACCATCGAAAAAATACGGTCCCAATAACGGGATACCATCTCGTCAAACGCGGAAGCGTCGCCGTTCTTGAAACGGTCTACGAGGAGACGGTCCAGCGCCACTTCATTTGCCTTGGTCGACATACGGTCTTCCACGCTCTGACGGGCATATTTGTTAATTGTTCCCACTGAATTGAGGTCGGACCTACGAAACAAGCCGGCCCCCCTGCGGGGGTCAAACCCTTCGGCCAGATGGAAATATCCCACCTTTTCAAAAGACGCTTAAAAAGGCGTGAAGTTCCACATATACACGAACTTGGGCATCGACCGGGGGCTTTTGGCCTTGCGAACATAATTAGACCCACCCTTAAAGGCTCGGGCCCAGTCGCATGCTTCCCAAAGTCGATTTTTACACCCCCTCCGCGGTCGCTGATTTCGTCAGGTCAAAGTACGCGGCGCTCCACGATTCATCCGACGACCGGCTGCTAAAAAGGCTGTTTATTGATGTGGAAGCCCTGTTCATGGGCCGGACGTCCGCCTACGCCGCGATTGACCTGAAGTATCACAACCTGAGGCACACCCTCATGGCGACCGTGTGCATGTCGCTCATCCTAGAGGGACAACACGCCGAGGGGGGCGAGGACCCGATCAGGCCCCGCGACTTCGTATTGGCGATCGCCGCAGTGCTCCTTCACGACTCCGGCTACCTGAAGCTAAAGACCGACACCGAGGGAACGGGGGCGAAGTACACCTATTGCCACATCCTGCGCAGCTGCGCCTTCGCCGCCTCCTACCTTCCCCAGCTGGGGGCTACCGACGTGGAGGTCGATAACGTCCTCTCGGCCATCAACTGCACGGGGCCCAACTCCGAAATCAGCCGGCTGCGCTTCAGGGACCCGGTGAGCCGGCTGGTGGGCTGTGACCTCGCCACAGCAGACTATATCGGGCAGCTGGCCGACCCATTCTATCCCGACAAGCTCGGGGAACTCTTCGCTGAGTTCCAGGAATCCGACACTTTCACCAATGTGCCCCCCGAGAAACGCATCTTCAAGTCCGAGGAGGACCTGGTGCTTCGGACCCCTGATTTCTGGCTCCACTTCGTGAAGCCCAAGCTGGATAACGATTTTCAGTCTGTCTACCGGTTCCTGGAGCGCCCCCTTCACTCGGGGCAGAACGTCTATTTGGCCGCCATTGAAGCCAATTTTGACACCATCGGCCAGCGGATCGCAGCCATGAAGACCCTGAAGGCCTAATCTCGGTTGGTTCGAGGTCTCGAGTCCCGGCGGGGCCTTGGTGCCGCTCCGACGCACGCGCGGGAAGCTCCGTGGTCCATTTGGTCTTGCGGGTCCCTTGGTGGACCCCCTACAACCTACCCCTTAGCACGCTCCGCTGCCGTCCGGGAATACGTGCTTGGCACGTTGCATTGCAGGTTACTTACTGTTTGGGATTGGGGACTTTAGGGTCGAGAAAGGGTCAGTTTCTGAACGCTTCATCTTTCAAAATCTAATTTCGGGTTGGTAGCTCAATGGTAGAGCAGTTGCCTTTTAAGCAATTGGTTCTGGGTTCGAATCCCAGCCAGCCCACCAACTTTCTTAGGCCACCCGCACAAGCATTCGATGTATCGACTCGTAATCATCGAGGATCAGACCGCCATCCGCGAGATGCTGGCCGAACTCCTCTCGCAAGATAAGAATTACGATCTTGTCGGGCAATGCGGCGACGGTCAGGTGGGGCTGCTGATGTGCCTGGAGCTGAAGCCCGACGTCGTCGTTCTTGACGCTAAGCTGCCGAGCCTGAACGGGGTCGAACTGCTGCGCCGGCTAAAGAAGCAGCTTCCCGAGCTTCGGGTGCTGGTATTCTCGGGCTACGAGAACCCGGTCGTCGTGCGCCAGATGCTTGAGGCGGGAGCCCACGGTTTTGTCGAGAAGACCGCGGGATTCACCGATCTGAAGAAGGGCCTGGCCGCCATCGCCATGGGGGGCACCTATTTCGGCCCCTCCATCGCCAATGTTCTGCGGACCGTGGTCGCGAACCCCGAATCGGGTCGATCCCCGGATTTCCTGACCGAGCGCGAGCGCGAAATCCTTCAACTCGTCGCCGAGGGGCACTCTACCAAGGCCATTGCCGGCAAGCTCGGCATCAGCGCAAAGACCGTCGACAATCACCGCACCAACCTGATGCGAAAGCTGAACATTCACGACGTGGCCAGCCTTACTCGGCACGCCCTTGAGCAGGGAGTCCTTGAGGACAAAGGTCTTCCCTGACTTTCCCTCTTAATTTCTTGCGACAGGCCACAGGTTGGCCACATCATCTGCTTTCAATATTGAAATTTAACCACACATGAAACTCGCCTCCAAGTCGCTCTGTATCATTGCCGCTAGTGCTGCCGCCCTCCTTGCGGGCTGCTCGAAGAAGCCCGTGCGGCCGGATCCGAGCTCCACAGCGCTTGGACCCCAGACCGGCGGGGGTAGCCTGACCCCGACCGATGTCAACACGACGGCCGACGCCAACTCGGCGCTCACAAACCGCGATCCGAACATCCTCGAGGATGCCAACACGATCCGCGGCCTCCTGCAGCCGGTCTACTTCGACTACGACCGCTCCAGCGTGAAGGCCTCCGAGCGCACGAAGCTCCAGGCCGCCAAGGACTATCTCGAGAAGAACCCGCAGTACCGCCTTCTGCTTGAGGGCCATTGCGACTGGCACGGAACATCGGAGTACAACCTGGGACTCGGCGACCGCCGCGCCAACGAGGCGAAGAAGTACCTGCTGCAGATCGGCGTTGCCGCCGACAAGATCGAGACCCTCTCCAAGGGCAGCGAAGAGGCCACGAAGAACGCCGACGACGCGACCAGAATGAAGGACCGCCGCGACGACCTGGTGATCCTCAAGAAATAGTAATTCCCAAAAGGATACGCTTCGCTGTCTCCACGCCCTTCCTCATAACATCGAGATTGAAGCTCTCGTTGGGGGCGTGGAGGTTGTCCTCGGGCAGGAATAGCCCGAGCATGACCGAGTCGAGCCCGGTCGACTTCTTGATCTGAGCGATGATCGGAACGCTGCCGCCCTCCCTGAGATAAAGGGGAGGCCGGCCCCACACGGAGGCTACGGCCGCATCGGTGGCCCGGAAGGCCCTAGCGAGGATCGGCGACTGGTCCTTGGGCGTGTTGGGTCTCCCCGGTGGGACGACCACGTAGGGGTCTCCCTTGTGCTGGTCGACGAACTCGATCTTCACACCCTTCGGCGCGCGGGCCCGGATGGCCGCCATCACCAGCGCCTTGATGCGGTCCGGCTCCTGGTCCGGCACAAGCCGGCAGCTGATCTTAACGAAGGCCTTGCTCGGGATCACCGTCTTCGTGCCCTCCCCTTGGTAGCCACCGCCGATGCCGTTGAATTCCAGGGTCGGCTGGAACCGTGCCGACTCAAACGGCGAGAATCCCGGCGTCGTGTAGAACGTGTCCACGCCGAGGAAGTCCATGTAGGCGTTGCCGTCGCCCGCCAGCTTGGCCAGCTCGGCTTTCTCCCAGGGTTCCACGTTGAGGACGCCGTCGTAGAACCCGGGCACGTTAACGGCGCCATCCGGGGTATGAAGGGTGGCACAGATCTCGGCTAGCGCCTGGATTGGGTTGCGGAAAACACCGCCGTGTAGGCCCGAATGGAGATCCCCTTTCGCCCCGGTTACCACGAGGTCAAGGAGCGCCAGTCCGCGAAGGCCGCAGGTCACCACGACCTGCTGCTCGTTGGGCAGCGCCGTGTCGGAGAGGTACACGAAGTCGGCCTTCCTGAGGCGCTCCGCGTATTTCTCAAGGAATGCCGGGAAGCTGGGGCTGCCCATCTCCTCCTCGCCCTCGATAAGGAAGGTGATCCTAAGCGGAAGTTTCGGATTCTCTTCGAGGAGCTGCGCCACGGCCGCAATGTTCGTCATGAGCGGCCCCTTATTGTCGGCCGCCCCGCGGCCATAGATCCTGTTCCCGATGATGGTGGGCTCAAAGGGGGGCGTCTTCCAGAGGGGCAGAGGGTCCGCGGGCTGGACGTCGTAATGGCCGTAGATCACCACGTGCGGCCATGACGGGTCGCCGTCGCGGCTCGCCAGGACTATGGGATGCACCTCGGTCTGGACCACCTCGACCTTGAACCCAAGTGAGGCCAGCAGGTCGGACACAAATTTCTGGGATCCGGCCATTCCCTCCTTGAACCTCGAGTCGGTGGATACGCTCGGGAAGCGGATGAATTCCTTTAGCTTTTCAACGTAATCGAACATCCCGCAAAGTTGCCGGATAGCCGGGCCTCTGCCAATCCCGAACGGCCCGCCCGAGAAAACACTCAGTGCCTGAAATGCCGGATTCCGGTGAAGACCATCGCGATCCCGCGGTCGTCGGCCGCCTTGATCACCTCGGCATCGCGCATAGAGCCGCCCGGCTGTATAGCGGCGGTGGCCCCGGCCTCTGCCGCGGCAATGAGCCCATCGGCAAAGGGGAAAAGCGCCTCGCTGGCTACGACAGAGCCCTTCAGGTCCAGCCCGGCCTCCCCGGCCTTCCACACCGCGATCCTCGAGCTGTCGACGCGCGCCATCTGGCCGGCGCCGATCCCGAGCGTCTGTTCACCGCGGCAGTAGACGATGGCGTTCGACTTGACGTGCTTGCAGACCTTCCAGCCGAACAACATGGCGTCCCATTCCTGCGAGGTGGGTTGGCGCTTGGTGACGACCTTGAAGTCCGCCGGATTGCCGAGGGTGCGGTCACGGTCCTGTACAAGGACCCCTCCCACGACTGAACGCACTTCCTGGAGGGCGTCGGCGCCCAGGCCCTCCTTTGCCACCATCAGCCTCAGGTTCTTCTTCTTCTCCAGGATCGCTAGCGCCTCGGGGCTGAATCGGGGCGCTATGATCACTTCCGTGAAGATGTCCTTGATCAGGGCCGCAAGGGAACCGTCCAGGGTGCGGTTCACGATGATGATCCCCCCGAACGGGGCCTGCCTGTCCGTCGCATAGGCCTTCTCCCAAGCCTCGGCCAGCGTGTCCGCGCTCCCGAGGCCACAGGGATTGGTGTGCTTAAGGATAGCGACCGTGGGGCGCTCGAATTCGCCGATGAGGTAGGTCGCAGAGGTGATGTCCAAAATATTGTTGTAGCTCAGCTCCTTGCCCTGGAGCTGCGTGTAATGGTCGTGGAAGGAGCCGTAGAGGGCGGCCTTCTGGTGAGGATTCTCCCCGTAGCGCAGCGCCTGAGCCTTCGTCCACGAGAGCGTGAGCTTGGATGCGAAACCGCCGATCGAGTCCATGTCGGGGCCCGTTGCCTCGAGCTCAAGATAGCGAGCAATCGCGGCGTCATATGAAGCGGTCCGCTGGAACACCTTCAGGGCGAGTTTGCGGCGAAGTTCGGAAAGGGCGGCCGGCTCTCCTTTCATTGCGGCCAGGACGCTGTCGTAGTCGGCTGGGTCACAGACCACCGTCACGCTGGAGTGGTTCTTAGCCGCGCTCCGGAGCATGGACGGGCCCCCGATATCGATGTTCTCGATGGCTTCCTCAAAGTGGACGCCCGGCTTGGCCACGGTTTCTTCAAAAGGATAGAGGTTAACGACCACCAGGTCGATCAGCTCGATCCCGTTCTCCGTGGCCTGGCGCAGATGCTCGGGCTTGTCGCGCCGGCAGAGCAGGCCGCCGTGGATCTTCGGATGAAGCGTCTTCACCCGGCCCTCCATGATCTCGGGGAAGCCGGTGTGCTGGCCCACCTCAGTGACCGGAAGGCCCTTTTCCTGCAGCATCCGGGCCGTGCCCCCGGTCGATAGGAGCGTGTAGCCGTGGTCCCTCACGAGGGCCGCGGCGAATTCCGCGAGGCCATGCTTGTCGCTGACCGAAAGTAGGGCGAGTTTGCGCATGCTAGAGGCGTTTGTGCGGCCCCGCGCGCCGGGCATCAAGCGGAAAGCCACTTGCGGAGCCGCGGAAGCGGCACACTCTTATTATTGTGAAGTGCGGCTCCTCACAACAATTACCCGGCCTTACGGCCCGTCTGGACAGGCTCGTGCACCACAACGGAGGTGCGAGCTTGCCGGAGGACAAGCCGCACGCGTTTGTTTACTACATCACAATCCGCAACGGCTCGGACAGGAACGTCACGCTCCTGGGACGCAAGTGGGTGATCGACTACGGCAAGGGCGACCGACAGGTCATCGAGGGCGACAAGATCGTCGGCGAGACGCCCCGCCTGGCTCCTGGCGAGGAGTTTTCCTACAACAGCCACCATATCACCGGATGCAACGCCCACGTGCTGGGCAGCTTCCACGGCGTCGATGATTCCGGGGTGAAGGTCCACGTGCTCCTTCCCCCGTTCGACCTGGTCGTCCCTGAATGAAAACAATCTTATGGGTCCAGAAGCCCGGCGCTTGAATAGTTCGCAATCCCCCTTCTAGATCGGGGCACTAATGAAGCTCATTGATCTGAACCGCGATGGCGGCATCGGCGCCAACTCGCTGTTCGTCCAGCTTGGGGACCTTAACATCTTGATCGACTCGGGGTTGCATCCGAAGAAGGTGGGCCGGCGGGCGGCGCCGGACCATGGACTCCTCAGGGGCAAGAACGTCGACCTGATTATCGTAACGCATTGCCATCTAGATCACATAGGAAGTTTGCCGCTCACGATGAGGGAATTCCCGAATGCGGCGGTGATCATGACCTCCTCTAGTCGGATGCTGATCGAGCGCATGCTCCACAACTCGGCGAGCGTCATGATGCGCCAGCGCGAGGACCAGGACATCCCCGACTACCCCCTCTTCACCCACGAGGAGATCGACCGCATTGCTAAGCGCATGACCCCCGTGCAGTTCGGAATCGTCAAGAAGTTCAAGTCTGGGCGCGATGAGATCGAGGTCGTCCTGCACCCGGCCGGCCACGTAGCGGGTGCGGCAGCCGTCGAGATCCGTCACAAGCACCGGGCCATCTTCTTCACGGGCGACGTCCTTTTCGAGAACCAGCGCACGCTCCCCGGAGCCAAATTTCCGGCAGGCCACTTCGACACCGTGGTCATGGAGACGACCCGCGGAACCACGGAGCGCCATCCCGACAAGACCCGGGGTCATGAGATGGCGCGCCTGGTCGAGTCCATCAATGACACGATACAGAAGGGAGGGTCCTTCCTCATTCCCGTTTTCGCGCTGGGACGCATGCAGGAGATCCTCTCGATCATCCATGACGCGCGGAAATTCCGCCGGCTTGTGGAATGCCCGATCTACGGCTCCGGCCTCGGCATGGACCTCGTCGATTATTTCGACGAGATCAGCCGCAAGACCAAGCACATCCAGTTTAACCGCGGGATGGTCAAAGACCTCAAGGTTCGGCCGCTGCCGCGGGTGCTCACGCCCGGGGAGGACCCGCAGCAGAACGCCCTTTACATCATCAGCTCGGGGATGCTGGTCGAGCGGACACCGAGCTACACGCTGGCCTCGGGGCTCCTCGGCCACGCGCGCAACACGATCGGGTTCGTCGGCTACTGCGATCCCGACACACCGGGTGGCGTGCTCCTGGCGTCCAAGCCCGGCGACACCTTCCTCTTCAAGACCGCGAATGTTAAGACCAAGATAAAGGCGAGGGTCGAACGCTTCGAGCTAAGCGGTCACGCGGACCGCGAGGAACTCCTCCAGTTCGCAGTGCAGACCGACGCGAGGAGCATCGTGCTCACGCACGGCGACCCAGACGCACGCAAGTGGTTCGCGCAGCAGCTGGCGGAAAAGCTCCCCAAGGCGCACGTATTGGACCCTGTCCCTCTCCAGCAGTACCAGGTCTAGGCACCTAGCGCGTGGCCAGGAGGGTCGCGAGCCGTGAGGCCATGGCGGGCGCACCGGCCACGTACATGATCGGCCTCATCTTAAGGTCGAACACCTTCATCGGCAGCTGCTCGCCATTGAGAAAGGTGACCTCGCCGCCGGCCGCGCGGCAGAGCGGGATCGCCGCGGCCAGGTCCCAGATCTTCACGTTGAAGTCGACGGCGCCGCCAAAGAGCCCCGCGGCCACGTAGGCCAAGTGGAGCGTGGCGCTGCCGAGGCTACGGACCTTGAAGTGGGTGATGACGGCTTCGGCGGCCGGAACGAGGGCCTTGTCATTGGGGCTGTGGAATCCAACCAGGGTCTCCGTGGTCGGCTTCGCCGTAGAAACCGTTGTCCTGCGGTCCCCGTCAAACATGCCGTATCCCGGGCCCCCATGCATGAGCACCCGCCGGCTCTGGTCGTAGACGACGCCGTAGACAGGCTCGCCGTGGACGATCAGCGCCAGGGAGATCGCGCAGTAAGGGATCCCGAGCGCGAAGTTGTTGGTCCCATCGACCGGGTCCAGGACCCACCCAAAACGGGACGTGACCGGGATCGGCCCCTCGCCTTCGGGAAGCTCCTCGCTGAACATTTGGTCCTCGGGGAAGCTGGCGCGGAGCCGCTTGAAGATGTTCTCGGATATCGCGATATCCACCGCGGTGACCCGCGTCCCGTCGCTCTTCCAGCGGCTCTCTGCCTTGCCGAACTCGCGGTGGAGCAGGCCCGTCTCGGCCATCACGGCAGCCTTTGCCGCCTCGATTCGTTGCGTGATCCCTGTGAGGAAGTCAGTCATGGAAAATCGTAGAGCTTCGGGTCCCGCAGCGGCGCGGCGCGCCTCACCCGCTTCGCGCGGCCCGCATCCCGCTCCCCGGCCTGGACGGCGGCCGTCGCCTCATCCTGGGGTTCGGAGCCGAGCTCCTCCTCGAGCGAATCGGGGTCCGCGCCCTCCTCGAGCTTGCGCACGACCTCCTCCATCGGGCCGTCGATCTTCTCGCCGGTGAGTTCGGCCATCCTGCGCATCATTCGGCCCATCGCTCGGGGGTCATTCTCGTCAACGCTCGTAAACTCGCTCTCCAATTGGCCCATCGCCGCCTCCATCCTGCCGTCGGCAGGTGCATCGGCGGATTCGGGCGCCTCGGCTCCTTCTCCCTTCTTGCCGCCGCCCACGACTGCAAACGAGGAGAGCATCTTTCGCATCGTGAAGCCCGGGTTGTCAGGGCACTTCGGCACGCTCCGGCCCTGCGCGAGCGTACGCGCATAGAACTGGTAGATACGGTGGTTCTCCGGGCAGTAGAATTCGTAAATCGGCATCGTCAGCTGCTCTCCAAGCTATGGGTCAATCTTCGATGCCCGGTCGCGCACAGTCAAACTTCGTCCTTTCGCGGTCAGCGAAGGCAGAGTTGCCATTTCCGCCACGGCACAAACACTTTGCCCGATGAGATTCATTCCTAGATTGGCTCTGGTCCTAGTATGGGCTGTTTCAGCTTCGGCACAGGACGCCGCTCAGGGTCCTGACTCGGCTGCGGCCTCCAGAATCCTGGAGCACATAAGGGTCCTTTCCTCGGACGAGTTCGAGGGCCGCGCGCCCGGGACTCCAGGGGAGGACAAAGCGGTGGCCTACATCCAGCAGGAGTTCATCAAACTCGGGCTGAAGCCGGGCAACCCGGACGGGACCTACATCCAGAACGTTCCCATGGACGGGATCCTCTCCTCCCCGTCCACGACCTTCGCGGTGGGGGGAAAGACCCTCACTCCCCTGGTCCTCAACGACTACGTCGCCGTGTCGCGTCACATCGCCCCGCAGGTGGACGTCAAGGACAGCGACATCGTGTTTGTCGGCTACGGCGTCGTGGCGCCCGAGTACGGCTGGGACGACTTCAAGGGCGTCGATGTGCGGGGCAAGACGGTGGTCATGCTGATCAATGACCCGCCGGTCCGCGACCTGAAGGACCCTTCAAAGCTCGATGACTCCATGTTCAAGGGCAAGGCGATGACCTACTACGGCCGCTGGACCTACAAGTACGAGGAGGCTTCGGCCAAGGGCGCGGCGGCGTGCCTGATCGTTCACGAGACGGGGCCCGCAGGCTATCCCTACGCCGTGGTTTCCGGCAGCTGGGGCCGGGAAAACTTCGTGCTCGAGTCCGCAGATGGCAACGCAGGACGCGTCCCGATTGAGGGCTGGCTCACGCTCGATTTCGCCAAGCGCCTTTTCGCCGCGGCCGGCCAGGACTTCGACACACTAAAGTCCGCGGCGGTGAGCAAGGATTTCCGCCCGGTGGCGTTCAACGCCAAGGCGAGCTTCAGCGTGACCAACAAGATCCGCCCCCTCGCCTCGCGCAACGTGATCGCCAAGATTGAGGGTTCCAAGCCTGCCCGGAGCGAAGAGTACGTCATCTACACGGCCCACTGGGACCACCTTGGGCGCAACACCCGACTGAAGGGCGACCAGATCTTCAACGGGGCCCTCGACAACGCCTCCGGCTGCGCAGGAATCCTGGAGATCGCACGGGAGTTCACGCAGCTCCCACCCGCGGAACGCCCCGAGCGCAGTATCCTCTTTCTCGCTGTGACCGGCGAGGAGCAGGGCCTCCTGGGCTCGGAATACTACGCCCAGCATCCCCTCTACCCGCTCACCAAGACCCTGGCCGACATCAATATCGACGTCCTGCAGCCGAGCGGCAGGGCCCGGGACCTGGAGGTCATCGGCTACGGCAACACCACGATAGAGGACGTCGCCAGGGACCTCCTTGCAAAGGACGGGCGCATCATGGTCCCCGACCTTCAGCCTGAAAAGGGCGGCTTCTACCGCTCCGACCACTTCGAGTTCGCGAAGGTCGGCGTGCCCTCGTTTTACGCGGGCGGCGGCGAGGACATCATCGGCAAGCCCGAGGGCTACGGCCACATGCGGCGCGACGAATATGTCGCCAACGACTACCACAAGGTGACCGACGAGATTAAGCCCTGGTGGGACCTGAGCGGCGCGGCCCAGGACGCCGACCTCCTCTTCCGGATCGGCCAGAATCTCGCTAAGACCGACCAGTGGCCCCAGTGGAAGCCGGGCTGTGAATTCAAGGCTCGGCGCGACGCCATGATGGCCGGCACGCATTGACCCCACAGGCTCCACTCCTGCCTCAGGCCGTGACTCGACCCTTGTTTCGTGCGACCGAAATGGGCCGCCATACTTGTCGACGAGAGCCCGGATATCCCCATATTCTGCCGAACGATACCGCACATGGTGAGCACCAAGGTAAAGCGATGCCTGCAGAACCCGCGGGACAGCCATCCCCCCGGGGGATTCGCGTGAAGCCCTGAGAAGAAATGATCCGGTTCGTAGCCCTGCGCCTCCTCCAGACGATCCCCGTGGTGTGGGTGATCATCACGGCCACGTTCTTCATGATCCGCTTTGTGCCCGGCGGCCCCTTCACCGCCGAGAGGGCCGTGACGCCGGAAATCATGCGGAACCTGGAGGCGCACTATGGTTTGAACAAGCCCCTCTACCGCCAGTACCTCGACTACTGCGGCAGCATCCTGAGGGGGGACCTGGGCCCCTCCTTCAAGTACCCCACCCGCTCGGTGAACGAGATCATCGCGGAGAAGCTCCCTGTGTCTGTGGAACTGGGCCTGCTTTCACTGAGCGTGGCGCTCGCAGTCGGCCTTCCTCTTGGCGTCCTCGCGGCCATCAAACGCAATACATGGATCGACTATGTGTGCTCCTCCTTCGCAATGATCGGTATCTGCATACCGACATTCGTCATGGGGCCGCTCCTGATTCTCCTCTTCGCGATTCATCTCGGCTGGTTCAACGCTTCCGGCTGGTACGGGCCGATCGACCGGGTCCTGCCGAGTCTGACGCTCGGCATGGTTTACGCGGCCTACGTGGCGCGGCTCACGCGCGGCGGGATGCTCGAGGTGCTGAGCCAGGACTACATAAGGACCGCACGAGCGAAGGGCGCGAGCGAGACCCGGGTCATCCTCAAGCACGCCCTTCGGGGGGGACTGGCGCCCGTCGTCTCGTTCCTCGGTCCCGCGATCGCGGGCATCGTGACCGGATCCTTCGTGATCGAGACGATCTTCCAGATACCCGGGATAGGCCGCGAGTTTGTCAACTCGGCCTTCAACCGCGACTACACGCTGGTTCTGGGGACCGTGGTCCTCTACGCCGGATTTATCATCGGGATGAACCTCGTTGTTGACGTCGTGCAGGTGTGGATGAACCCCAAGCTCAAATTCGAGTGAAGCCCCTGGACATAGAGCACGGACATTCGCCCTGGAGCGACGCCTGGCACCGCCTGAAGAGCAACAGGCTGGCGATCGCCGGCGGGGTGATCCTCATCGCGCTCGCGCTGGCCTGCGCAGCCGGCCCCATTTTTTCGCAGTCCTACGAGGAGCAGAACCTTGACCTGGGCGCGGTGCCCCCAGGCAGCCTGCATTGGCTCGGGACCGACACGCTCGGCCGCGACCTCCTGGCGCGCGTTCTCTACGGGGGGCGCATCTCGATAACGGTGGGGCTCGTCGCGACCTTTGTCGCCCTCGCCATCGGGGTCACCTACGGGGCGGTGGCCGGCTTCCTCGGGGGCAAGGTGGACACCGTCATGATGCGCCTGGTGGACATTCTCTACGCCCTGCCGTTCGCGATTTTCGTCATTCTCCTAATGGTGTTCTTCGGGCGAAACATCTTCCTGCTCTTCTTCGCGATCGGGGCCGTGGAATGGCTCACGATGGCCCGTATCGTTCGGGGCCAGGTGATGTCCATAAAGAAGATGGAATTCATAGAAGCGGCCCGTGCCCTGGGCCTAGGCCGACGGCGCATCATCTTCAGGCATTTGATCCCGAATGTCCTCGGCCCGGTCATCGTCTACACCACCCTTACGATTCCCGCCGTCATGCTTCTGGAGGCGTTCCTCAGCTTCCTCGGGCTCGGCGTCCAGGCACCCATGAGTTCATGGGGCGTGCTCATCAAGGACGGCTCCGAGAAGATGGAGGAGTTCTGGTGGCTCCTTGTCTTCCCGGGCGCCCTCTTCTCCCTAACTCTTTTCTCTCTCAATTTCCTCGGCGACGGGCTCCGCGACGCATTGGATGTGAGGGCCTCCAAGGACTGACCCCGCCCCCAACCCCAAGACCATGCTACGCCGCTTCAAGCCCTACCTCTCCTACCTGAAGCCCGTCAGGGGCACTCTGGTTTGGGCCATATTGGCCGGGATCATTTACGGAGCATCCAGCGGCGCCGGCCTGCCGGTGATGCAATATTATATTCTCCCGCGAGTCTTCGACCCCAAGTCGGTTCACCTCACGCTATGGCAGGTAGTCGCGATAGCGATGTGGCTGCCCATTGTCTTCACGATCCGAGGCGTCGCCGGATACCTGAACAGTTTCCTGATCCAGTCTGCAGGCGTCAGGATTCTCGAGGCGATAAGGCTCGATTACTTCAAGAAGCTGCAGGTCCTATCCCTTTCGTTTCTGCAGAAGCAGACCACGGGCGACCTGATATCCCGGGGCCTTGCCGACACCAACCAGCTCCAAACCACGCTCACCACGGTCGCCAACGACGGGATGAAGCAGCCGGCCACCCTGCTGTTCGCGCTGGGCTCCGTCGTCTACATCACCTCCCGCGAGAAGGGAAGCGCGCTCATGGTCGCCTGCCTGGCCATCATCCCTCTTTGTGTCTTTCCGATCCGCTATGTCGGCAAGAAACTGGTGAAACGCGCCTACCAGATGCAGACGCAATTGGGCTCGGTGACCAACAGCCTCAGTGAGAACCTAAGCGCCGCCAAGGAGGTGCGCGCATTCGGGCTCGAGAACCGCCAGGCCCAGGCGTTCTCCCTTGAGACGAGTGCCCTGATAAAGGTGCAGCTAAAGGTTGCCAAGTATGCCTTGGCCCTCACGCCCTCGATCGAGATCATCTCAGCCTTCGGCATAGCTGTCGTCTTTGTTTACGCCTATTTCGCCGGGGTCCAGTTGAAGTCATTTCTGGCCATCGTAACAGCGATCTTCCTGAGCTATGACCCGATCAAGAAGCTGGGTGCGATCAACAATGATATAAAGAGGGGTGAAGCTTCCCTCGACCGCCTCGAGGTCGTGTTCAACGAGCCGGTAACGATCAAAGACCCCCCGAACCCGGTCGAGGTCCGCCGCTCCCACGGGAATATTTCGTTCAAGGACGTGACGTTCGCCTACAAGTCCGACGAGCCCGTGCTGACTCACGTATCCGCCGAGATCCCTGCCGGGACCGTGTGCGCCCTGGTGGGTCCAAGCGGGGCCGGAAAGACCACCTTCGCAAATCTCGTGCCCCGGTTCTTTGACGCCGACGAAGGCAGGATCGAGATCGACGGGATTGATAACCGGCAGATGCGCCTGGCCGACCTCCGGAGGAACATCGCCCTCGTCTCCCAGGACCCGATGCTCTTCAACGACACGGTCGAAAACAACCTTCGACTCGGGCGCTTGGATGCCACGCCAGCCGAGGTGCGTGCGGCCGCCGTCCAGGCCCACGCCGACGAGTTCATCCGGTCCTTTCCGAACGGCTACGACACGGTGGTCGGCGAACGGGGAGCGCGCCTCTCGGGCGGCCAAAAGCAGCGCCTCGCGGTTGCCCGCGCGTTCCTACGCAACGCGCCGATCCTCATCCTGGACGAAGCCACGTCGGCCCTGGACTCGCAGAGCGAGCAGATGATCCAGGACGCGCTGAAGAAGCTCGTTGTGGGCAAGACCGTGCTCATCATCGCGCACCGTTTCAGCACGATCCGCGACGCCTCCATGATTCTTGTCTTTGACAAGGGCTCGATCGTCGCCCGGGGAAATCACGCCGAGCTCTACGCGACCGAGGGTCTTTACCGCACGCTCTACGACCGGCAGCGGACCGAGGCCTCCTGATCGGCTCCCGGCCGAACGCCCCATGCAGCCCCCCCAGAGGATTCTCGTCATCCGGCGCAGGTACCTGGGCGACGTGGTGCTCCTCGGGTCGCTCTTCAGGAACCTGAGGCTCCATTGGCCCGAGGCCCGCATCGTGGCCTTGGTAGAACCGGCGTGGGCCGGGATCCTGACCCTAAACCCCGATGTCAACGCAACGATCGAGCTGCCGCAGGGCGTTGCCTCCTGGCCGGGATTTATTGGGAGGATCCGCAGGGAGCGCTTCACGCATGTCCTCGACATCGACAACACCGAGAAGACGGCGCTCATCTCCAGGCTAAGCGGTGCCCCCATGCGGATCGCGCTCCACCACGGCGCCCATCCGCTCAAGCTCCGCCCGCTCTACACCGATGTGGCGTACGAGCCGGAGGCGGAGCACGAGGCGCAGCCCATCAGCGAGTATTACCTGAAGGCGCTCGGGCCCGCCGGGGTCCCGGTGGCAACCCGGGAGGTGCGGCTCATCCCGAGGGAGGCCGACGTCCTCGAGTGGAAGCGCTTTGTCGGAGCGCAGGGCCGCACGCTACTCGTCCACCCCGGCAGCCGCAGCGCCTGGCGAATCTGGCCGCATGAGCGGTTTGCCGCCGTATGCGACCGCGCCCAGGACGAGCTGGGCCTGCAGGCCGTGCTCGTCGGCGGACCGGCCGAGGGAAGGCTGATCGCTTCGATCCGCGCAAAGGCGAAGACCCACCTTCTCACCGTGGAGGAACCCCTCTCTCTCCCGAGCCTAGCCGCCCTGGCAAGCGTCTCCACCCTCCTGCTTTGCCATGACAGCGGTCCCATGCACGTCGCCGCCGCGGTGGGCACCCGGGTCGTCGCCCTTTACGGTTCCCAGAATCCCGTGCTCTTTAAGCCCCACGGAAAGGGGCACATCCAGCTCGTTTCCCCGATGCCGTGCCGGGCCTGTGTCGCCCCCGATAAATGCATCCCAGGCGACTCCTATCACAACTTCTGCGTCCGGCTTCATTCCGTGGAGGATGTTTTTGGGGCCGTAAGGGCCTCGCTGGCCGGGACTACAACCTAACGCCATGCAGGACGAGCCCCATAGGCTGAGCAGGCTGGCCGAGGACCTCATCTCCTCCCTGCGGAAAATTCCCTCCGAGGACCCAAAGGGCATCCGCCGCAAACCCTCGATGGGGGTTGCCGAGGTGATCGATGCCCTGAAGGCCAAATACGGCATCGGGGTACCCACGGCTGAACAGGCCATTCGGGACAAGTGGCCTGAGGTCGTCGGTCCGGCCAATGCCTCATACTCGAACGCCGTGAGGATCGACGAGCTGGGCCGACTGATCATCCATGCCACCCATGCCGTGGTGAGAAACGAGCTCTTTATGAACAGGGCCGAGATCCTCGAAAGGGTCCGCAAGATCCCCGGCTGCTCAGGGGTAAAGCGGCTCCACCTCATCCAGGGCTGAAAAGGGCCCTGAATTTTGGCCTTGCGCCCAAGTCCGCGCTTTTTGAAGTTATTCCCTTGCGTCAGTGGGTTCCCGACAGTTGAGGGGCCCGCCATGACTGGTCCGGCATCCCGCCGGGCTGGAACGGTGACGCCGGCTCGGCCGAGGAAATTCTTCGGTGGGGCTGGTGGCACGGAGCCTGCAAGGGCTCTCTACAGTCATGCAACACAACTACATACAAAATGCCTACAGTCGTTAAGCCCGAGATCATCGCAGAGTACAAAATCCACGAAAAGGACACCGGTTCGAGCGAGGTGCAAATCGCTCTCCTGACAGCACGAATCAACCATCTGACCGAGCACCTTCGGACCCACAGGAAGGACTTCCACTCCCGCCGTGGCCTGCTCCAGATGGCGAGCCGCCGTCGCAAGCTGCTCGATTACCTCAAGCACCATAATCTGCCCAAGTACAACGAACTGCTGCAGAAATTGAATCTGCGCAAATAACGCTTTCGCCACACAGGCGACCCGATCCGCGGGTCGCCTGTTGTCATTAGGACACTCGACACGGAGGCGGGACATTTCCGTTTGCCGCCCAGGCAGCCTGAAGCGGGCACCCGGGGGGGCGCCAAACGGAAATCTCTCGAATCCAAAAGCGAGACCGACGGAAGCACGCAGGGCCCGCGCGCCCTGTGCCACCCATGAAAGATACCTCGACAGGCACCCATAAATGACGCCGTCGACAGTTACTTAAGACCAAAGAAATCAAAGACATGAATCAGAAACACAACGTTATCGTCCCCGAATACGGGATCACATTCTCAACCGGCTCGATCGGCAAACTCGCGAACGGCGCCGTGAACGTCACCGTCGGCGACACCAACGTGTTCGTCGCCACGACGGTTGCCGCGACCACCAAGCCGGGCCAGGACTGGTTTCCGCTGACCGTCGACTACCGCGAAAAGTACCACGCAGCGGGCCGCTTCCCCGGCGGCTACTTCAAGCGCGAAGGCCGCCCGAGCGAAAAGGAGATTCTGACCTCCCGCCTCTGCGACCGTCCCTGCCGCCCCCTCTTCCCCGAGGGTTTCCTGAACGAGGTCCAGATCGTTGGCATCCTCCTCTCTGCGGACCAGAAGAATGAAGCCGACATCGCCATGGTGAACGGCGCCAGTGCCGCCCTCGCCATCTCCGATATTCCGTGGAACGGGCCGATTGCTGCTTCGCGCATCGCACTTATCGACGGCCAGTTCATCGCCAATCCCACGATCGAGCAGATGTTCTCCTCCTCGCTCGACCTGATCTACGTCGGCAATGAAAAGGACATGCTGATGATCGAGGGCAGCGCCGACCAGCTTCCCGAGGATCGCTTCATTGAGGCGCTCGAGTTTGCCCACAAGGCCATCCAGCCGATCATCAAGGCAATCAAGGAGCTCGTCTCGATCGCCGGCAAACCGAAGGCCACGTTCCCGATCGTCGGAGCCTCGCCCGAGGCACGCGCGATCATCGAGCGGATAGCCGGACCCAAGATTCCGGACGCCATCTTCGGCAAGGAGAAGGCCGCCCGCGGAGCCAATGTTAAGGCCATCAAGGAAGAGGCCAAAGCCGCGCTCGTGGCGGAACTCGGCGAGGGCAAGTTCAGCGATGTCGACCTGAACGTCGTCTTCGAGGACTTGCAGTACAAGGCCTACCGCAAGACCGTGCTGGAGCGCGGCGTGCGCGCAGACGGGCGCGATGCCAAGACCCTCCGGCAAATTGGCTGCGAGGCCGGCGTGCTCCCGATGGTACACGGCAGCGCCCTCTTTGAGCGCGGCGACACCCAGGCCCTGGTCATCACCACCCTCGGGCCGACAAAGGAGGCTCAGGACATGGACGGCCTGACCGGCGGCGCCACCAGCAAGAGCTTCATGCTCCATTACAATTTCCCGCCGTTCTCGGTCGGTGAGACGGGGCGCTTCGGCTCCCCCGGCCGCCGCGAGATTGGGCACGGAGCCCTGGCCGAGCGCTCGCTCGTGCCGATTCTCCCCCCGGAGGATGCGTTCCCCTACTCGATCCGCGTCGTGTCCGAGATCATGGCCTCAAACGGCTCGACCTCGATGGCGTCGATCTGCGGCGGCTGCCTCTCGCTCATGGACGCCGGCGTCCCGATCATCGCACCGGTCGCAGGCATCTCCTGCGGCCTGATGACTGACAACGCCGCCGACGGCTCGATCGCAAAGTGGGTCACCATCACCGACATCATCGGCGAAGAGGACCACTTCGGCGACATGGACTTCAAGCTCGCGGGCACGACCAAGGGCATCACGGGCTTCCAGCTCGACCTGAAGATCAACGGCCTGCCCTTTGAGATCGCCAAGACGGCCATCTTCCAGGCCCGCGACGCCCGGATAGAGATCCTTCGCAAGATGCTTGCCGTCATGCCGGCGCCCCGCGCCGACCTGAGCAAGTATGCCCCCCGGATCCAGACGATCCAGATCGACCCCGAGAAGATCGGCCTGCTGATCGGGCCCGGTGGTAAGACCATACGCCGAATCACCGAGACAACCGGCGCGCAGATCGACATTGCCGAAGACGACTCCGGCAAGGTCTTCATCTATTCCAACAACGGCGAGGCCATGGCCCGCGCCATCCAGGAGATCGACGGCCTTTGCGGCGGCGGCGGTGGCGGCGGTGGCGGCGGCGCCCCGATCGAGACCGGCAAGCTCTACAATGGCCGCGTGACCGGCATCAAGGACTTCGGCTGCTTCGTCGAGTGCACGCCCGGCAAGGAAGGCCTGGTCCACATATCGGAGCTGGCCGATTTCCGGGTGCGCAGGACCGAGGACGTCGTCAAGATGGGCGACATGATCTGGGTCAAGTGCATCGGCATCGACGAGCGCTCCGGCAAGGTGCGCCTCTCGCGCAAGGCCGCCATGAAGGAAATGGAAGCTCAGAAGCAGGGCGAAGGCGCTCCTGCATCCGAGACAGCCCAGTCCTAAGGGGTGAGGCTTCTTGTAACGAACGACGACGGCATCGGCTGCGTCTTCTTGCACGAGCTGGTCCGCGCGCTCATCGCCGCGGACCACGAGGTCTTTGTCGTTGCTCCCAAGATAGAGCAAAGTTGGACGGGGGCCTCCAAGTCCCGCCACAGGCCCGTGCGCTCGGAAAAGGCGGACCTGGGTCTTGGCTGTCCTACCTGGATCGTGGACGGCACGCCAAGCGACTGCGTGAATATCGGGATAGACCACCTCCTTCCTTCGGCGCCCGACGCGGTCTTGAGCGGGATCAACGTCGGCCTGAACGCGAGCCTCGGGTTCATCCTTGGCAGCGGGACCGTGGCCGGCGCCTGCGAGGGCGCCCTGCATGGCCTTCCCGGCATCGCGCTTTCACAGAGTCTTGATGTTCCAGTGTATGAGCGGATCAAGGACCTGGGCGGGAAGCCCGATGAGGAGCTTCTCGCCACCCTTCAGGCCAGTGCACGCCATGCGGCCAGGATCGCACGAGACCTGGTGGAGGGCACGCCCCGGCGCAGCTTCATTGTTCACAATGTGAACTTCCCCTACCCGTGCACGGACGCGTCTCGGGTGAGCCGTACGATACCGGCCAGAGTGATGCTACCGGGCCTCTTCAGCCCCCAGCCTGAGAACGGGGCACACCAGCTCGTGTTCAAGCTGGGCGAGGACACGTCCCCCCAGTCCCCTATGACGGACCGGGCCGCCCTGGAGGCGGGCCTCATCAGCCACACCGTGCTCGATTTCTCCAAGCTGGGTTCGATCTGACCGCGTAGTTGTGCTTCTTTCATCGCGAACATGATCGAAGTGAAAAATCTGACCCGGGTTTTCCGCACCTACAGGAAGCAGCCTGGCTTCTGGGGCGGCGTTAAGGGCCTCTTTAACCGCACCTATGACGAGACGGCGGCGGCAAAGGACGTGACCTTTTCGATCGCCGAGGGCGAATTCGTCGGCTTCCTGGGACCCAACGGTGCAGGAAAAACAACGACCCTGAAGATGCTCTCAGGGCTCATCTTTCCCACCTCGGGCTCGGCGCGGGTGGCAGGCTTCGATCCCACGAAAAGGGAGAACGCCTACCGGCGAATCTTCGCCCTGGTGCTTGGGCAGAAGAATCAGCTTTGGTGGGACCTGCCCGCGATCGAGTCCTTTGCCCTCTTGCGGGCCATCTATGGGCTGCCCGCGGATGACTATAAGAAGAACCTGGACGAGCTCGTCACGCTCCTCGGCGTGAGCGAGAAGCTCAACGTCATGGTCCGCGAACTCTCGCTCGGCGAGCGGATGAAGATGGAGCTGATCGCCGCGCTCATCCACCGCCCAAAGGTCCTTTTCCTGGACGAGCCCACGATCGGTCTCGATGTCGTTTCGCAGAGGGCGGTGCGCCTGTTCCTGCGCGACTACAACCGGCGCCACAAGGTCACCATCGTCCTGACCAGCCATTACATGGCAGACATCAAGGAGCTCTGCGAGCGGGTCATTGTCATCCACAAGGGCCGCAAGATCTACGACGGCCAGCTGGACCGCCTCGAGGCGGGCTCAGGCAGCCGCAAAAAGATTGTCCGTTTCATCCCCAAGGACGCCACGTTCAACGAGGCGTGGCGCTCCAAGTACGGCGAGACCAAGCGGGACGACGATGGCTCGTTCACCCTGCGAGTTTCCAGCGACGATGTCGTCGCGGTGGCCCAGGAGGTCCTGGCCACGGGTCCTGTCGCGGACATCACGATCGAGGACGTCCCGCTTGAGGACGTTATTGCCGAGCTTTTCCAGTCAAGCTGAGCCTCTTCTCGCCGAGCCAGGCGGTCACTTCGCCCTGCTGCGAGGTATTCCAACCGCGCAGCGTTGCAACTGCAGCCGAGGACTCCGCGAAAGTTCCGGAGATTTTCTCAAGCGCGGCAAGGAGGGGCGCCCCGCTCGGTGCGGAATCGATGTCGGTCCCCCTTAGCTCTCGCTCCGTCAGCCAGCCCTCGGCCCGCCGACTCAGGGGATAGGCCTTTCGCCCCTCGAGCAGCGCCTGCTCCTGGAGCATCCGCATGGTGTTTTCAAGCAGGTGAAGATGCAGCGCCCTCTGGCTTGCACGGTATTCTCCTCGGACCGCCTTCTTTGCCGCCCAGACCAGCTGCGTCCAGAATTCACCGCACAATTGGGTGTACTCGCGCTCGGAAAGGACGGAGCGAAGCGGGCTGACCCTGGAATACCGACGCTCCCATGCCGCCCCCCCCTTGATCACCCTCCACCCCGGTGCCGCGACGATTTGGAAGCTCTCGACCCCAAGCCTGAGGGCCCTTGGCCAGAACCGCGCGGTGGAAGGCCATTTCAAGGCTGCCATGACGATCCTGACATCGAGGCTGCTAAGGACGACGAAGTCCGCCTCCAGCGCTCCCTCATAGACCGCTGTAATCTTTACTGCGTTGCCAAATGCAACTTGCGCGCCTGAAACCCAGCATTTCCCCAGTTCCCGGGCAAAGGAACCATCGCGGTAGGCCTCAGGCCTCGAGGTGACCAGGTGGTAATCGTAGTCCGACCATTCGTCGACGGTCGCTCCGCCCTGGGCCCTTGAACCGATCTGCACCAGGGCGCTGATATCGGGCCTGGACTTTGCCCATCGGGAAACGCAGCTGTCCCAGCCGTCTGACTCGCCGCTCATGCGGACGCCGGAAATTCCTCGGGGTCAGACGAAGATATTACCCCGCCCGCAGGCCTGAAGGGAGAGGCGGAGTCCGTTTTCGCCAGGGGTCCCACCTCTGCTATCGCATTCACCCGTCTAGACTTAAGAGCAATCATGAGCTCGGGTCCATCCAGGCCTTGTCCCACGTGGATCGTCCCATAATGGAACCGGATGACTTCGCGCGCAAGGTAGACAGGAACCGTAGGGTATTCCTCCGTCGACGTGGCCTCCCCCACCTTTATCTGGTCCATCCGGAGTCCCGGATAGGAAATGGTGACCAGGCAAATCGACTCATCGCCCCGACGCCTCTGCTGCAGGGAGAGGGTGATCTTCGCCTCCCGCGCAACGGGCTCCATCGTGTCCTTGGTCTCAAGGATCTCCCGGCAGAGCCAAAGGAGCGCGTCCTGCAGGTTCTTCTCATGCCCCCAAATAACCGGGCCGTTTTCCGGGGTGTTGGCCGTGCCCCCCGACTCCTTTGCCACATTCTGAACCACCCGCTTCATGTCCACCGGGCTCGTGGGCTGCTTGGACATCTCGTACAGGGTGCTCAGAAGATGCGGCATCGCCTTCATCCTCTCCATGTCCTTGCCCACCCGCTCAATCAGCGGATGAACGGCATCTTCCGGCGCCCTCTGGCGCTTCAGGTGCTGGAAGTAGGTGCTGACCGAGAACATCGCGTTCGCGAGCTCGTGCGAGATCATGATTCCCAGGTCATTTAGTATCTGATGGCGTTCGGCCTCGCGCTTCTGGGCGGTGGACTCGGCCGTCATCGCCGACTCGTCCCACCAGACCCAGCACCCGCCGAATCCAGGGATGGGTCCCGCGGCAACCCGGATTCTCCCGTATTCGCGTTCGATGCGCTTTCCCTCGCGAAGTGCAATGGCCGCCATCTCGCGTGCCTCGACGGGAAGCACCTCCTCGGTCTTTCCCGAGGCTCCGATCACGCAGAACTTCGGCCCAAATTTCTGCAGCAGGCCCACATCCTTCTGCACGGCTATGGCCTTTTGCAGCATCCTGTGCTGCCCGAGGAGCCGCGAGAATAGCCTGACCATCATCAGCGCGTCATCGCGGTCAGCCATGGAGTAAGACCGGCCGTCAGCACGGGGGCCAAATACAATCCAGCCCTCGAGGGCCCCATAGACCTCCAGCGGGACAAGCAGGCGCGAATTCCATTCGCCAAGTTTCTGGCGAATCGCGGTCTCGGTGGCTGCGCTTTCCACTGACTCCAAGGTAGACGGATCCACTATGGCCGCATGCTCCTGAAGCCAGCGGACAAGGTCGTGATTTTGCGAGCACTCCCATCCTTCCGTTTCAGCAAAGTATCGCTTCCCATCACGCAGGAACACCGCAACCCTTGATGAGCGAATTCTTAAACGCACACCCCTGCGAAATTCATCGATGATCCGCGACCGGTCTTCCAGGTGATCGATGGCCGCCGCGAGGAACTCGAGGTCGTCGCTCCCGCGGCGAACTGAGTCAAAAGGATCGTTTGTCGTCTGATCAACCCTCTTAGGGCGATCTTGAAGGACAGAAAGGACAGCCCGGTTCTGCGCCAGTTCCGCAGCGACCGGGGAAAGCCTGGAAAGCTGAATCCTGCTTTCCTCATACGACAAACAGTAGGTATTAGAGCGACTGGCCTTTGCCTCCTCAAAGGGAAGGCTCCTGGGCTCTCCCACCAAAATCATCACTGTATCCGGATGGGCCGGGCACTGCGCATCAGGGTCGCGAATATCCCGGATCCAGACTCGCGCCCCGGGCCGAAGCAATTCCCTCAACAAAACATCCCCTCCCGCGATCGCCAAAGGCGGTACCGGTAGCTGGCGCGCCCACTCAGACGCGAGCTCAGAGTCCTGAGAGGTTAGTATGAAGGTTGCTGACATGGAAGGGTTACCCGAAAAGTTGTGCCAACATCGTTCCCCTCTACCAAGATAATTTGACCGTGGTGTAGTTTTACAAGATCCGCAGTGATAGCTAGTCCCAGACCCATCCCACTGGTTTTATTGCTGGTCGTAAAGGGCTGAAAGAGCCTTTCCCGCATGTCCTCAGGCATTCCCGGACCGTTATCCGAGACCTCCAGTACCAGGGTAGTCTCTCCGTTGAGTGTGTGAACCCGCACTTCCCGTCTTCCGTCGTTCTCGGCGACCGCCTGAATGGCGTTCATCACCAGATTGAGAATCACCTGCCTTACCGACGCTCGGTCGGCATTAATCACGTCGGGATCTGCACCCAACACGCAGGTCAGCGACACGGATTCGTCCAAGGCTTTCGGCCGGACCAGTTTGACGCTTGTCTCCACCACCTCGTTTAGGCTGATGCTTTCAAAATGCGGGTACTGCGGCCTTCCCAGATCCATCAGGCCGCTCACGAGGCCCTCAATCCTCTCGATCTCGGCCGGAACCAGCTCAATCAAGAGCCTTCGGAATTCGGGATCGCTATAGCGCGTCGCTGCAGACTGGGCTATCGTCTTCAGCGTCACGAGGGGGTTGCGGATCTCATGGGCGAGGCTGGCCCCCAAAAGGCCTGCAGTGCGAAGTTGCTCGGATTCCCGCGCCTGCTGGGTGAGGCTGATTCGAGAAAGGGTGTTCTCGATTATGGTTGTCCACTCCTGGAGCAACTTGATGTCAGACCACGTAAACGGACTTCGATCGCGCCTCACTTCCAACGCCAAAATAAACGGCGGTCTGCCTTCATCGCTTGGTGCGCACACCATCACGCTCAGGTGATTTTCCTTGAGGAATTCGGCAAGCTCACGTCGTCCCCCTCCCTCCCTTTGCCTGAGCAAACTTTCCGGAGTTGCCCAAGTGCCCGCCAGGAGCTCTTTAGTTCCTGGGTACGAATACGGAAGGCTGACGTTACCATTGGAATATTGTTCCTTCGACAAGATCAGAAAATGGGCATGATCAACTCGGGACCAATGCTCGAGGATTGTTCCAAACCTTCGAATCAGAACCTCCCGGTCAAACTCTTCCCGGCCTGTCGCAAGGATTGCCGCTCGGACGCCCTGCCCCTCTTTGTCGCCACCCATAAGGGTCGCCTTCAGTACATGGCGATTAAACTGATTGAATACGAGGGTGATAAGAGACGCACACAGGATGATTACGAGCGTTCTGGGAACCTGTGTCGGCGGCACTTTGTTCGCTAAGCCAATGATGAAAGCGACCGCACCAATCGACACCGCTAGCTGAATGCCCGATCGGAATAGGTGTCGCGCATCGAAGATCTTCTGTGTCGTTATCGCCCAAGCGGTAAACGAGTAAAAGACGACGATAACCATAGGGATTGATCGGGAAAGCGCGGGAATATTGAAGACCGTTCCCAGCACCATCATCGCCACGCCCGTGAAGCCGGAAGCGGTGCCCCCGAATAGCAGGGTCTGGATCTCGATCTTTTGTAAGCCCGAGAAGGACTGGACACTGGATACGGCCTCAGCGAGCAGTACCACATAGCTTCCCGCGTTTACCAGTGCGTACAGCGTCCAACCAAAACCCCTCATCGGATGCTCGCGCGTGGATTCAAACGGGATAAAGTACCTAGAGAAACAGAGTGCCACCATGCAAAAGGCCACCACCACCCAGGGCCAACCGGCCTTCAGACTGCTCCACCCAAGATCAGCTCCTTTCGCGCAATCCTTTATGACCCAAAGCAGAAGTGGAATGAATGCCGCAATAGCGCTAGCGATGCGTATCCAAAGCACAGGATTTGGGATCACCGGTTCCGCGGTCAGCCATGCGAGACTCAGGACCCAAGCGGAGACATTTACCGAAAGAAGGAAGAACGCGCGGTTGATGTGGCGCTTGGGATTTGCGTAGAGGACGCCGAGCCCAACCACTAGGCTCACCACGAAGGCTGCTAAATTTGCCGGGTTCATTCCTTGTACAGGACCATTGATGCATTGGTCCCACAAAGTCCGTGTGAATTAATGAGCGCCACCGTGCATCCGACATCCCTTGCCGAGGTGCTCAGATTCAAAGGACATTCCGGGTCCGGGGTCCCCCAATTGACGGTCGGAGGAATCCGACCCGTATTCAGGGAAAGCGCCGTGCTGCAGACCTGAATGCTCCCTGCCGCTGCAAGGGGATTCCCTATCGCTCCCTTGATGGATGCCACCGGGATCGAAGCGATCCGGTCACCAAACAATTGGCACAAGCAATCGGCTTCGACCCTATCAATCTCTGTGTGCCCCGGTCCCCATGCGTTTATGTAGTCGACCGACGCAGGCAAGCAATTCGCATTCGCAAGGGCCATCCTCATCGTTTCGGCAAGCCCATTGGCAGGCACACCCTCGTCATCGTTACCGTAAGCATACCCTCCGATCCAGGCGTAGGCTGGCCTCGGGCTGTTTTCACACTCCAGGATTATAACGCAGCCTCCTTCTCCAATCACACCCGTGTTCCGCCAAAGATCGAAAGGACGCCCCATCTCCGTTGGGACGCGAGAATTACGGGGCGACAGCTTTGCCATGGTGAGTTCAAGCATCGGCTGGTTAAACACGGGCGCTTCGGTGCCGCAGCACACCGCGATGTCAGCCTGGCCGCTGGCTATCATTTCCGTTCCATGACCGATTGCATCCAAACCCGCGCAGCATGCGCTGTGCATGGCCATCGTACGGCATTGCGTCCCAATCAACTTGGCGATTGCGCTCGATATCGAACTTGGGCCGGCATCGTAAATTGCTGCCGGCACGGCAAAGCGAGGTCCTTTGGTTGCAACTCCGGTGTAGGTACGCTGGCTAATCTCCGGATCCTGCAATGCGCTTCCATTGACGACGACAGGATCGAGCTTCTTCAAGTCGCTCAGCGAGATACCCGCATCCAACAATGCAAGCGCCGTGCCTGCGAGTGCGAACTGCGTTTGGCGAGGTATTCTCTTCGGGTTTCGGCTCTCGAGCACCCAATCAGTTAATTTGAAGCCGCGGACTTCGGCGGCCACATATGGTCCACCCTTGCCGTCATAGCGGGTGACCTCTCGCGCGCGACTCAGCGGCTCATTGATTCCAATGAAGAAAATCTCTCGGCCGATGCCCGCAGGGGTCACTGGGCCCAAACCCGTTATCTTCACTCGGCGGCGCATCATGATTCGTAGCGACCCGGAGCAAAAATAGCCAACGGATCAAATGCCGCCTTGATCCTTCTGACAATAGACTCAGCGCCACTCGCATGCCTTGTGTCCACATCCAAGCGGTACTGTGGATAACCTGCGGAGCGAAGTTCGCACACAATGGAACGATTGGCTTCATGAGCAGCCCCGGCCTCAGAATCAGAAAAATGCAACGTGTAGATCGTTATCATGCACCGGGAGTCGACGATGATCCAGGTAAACGCCGAATCCTTCCATTGGTTGCGGACGATGGCACACGCTCGTCGGGCATTCTCCGGACTGATTGCCGAAACTGCGTTCCCGTAGATCGCCCCACAGCTGGCGTAGTCGGGGTTTCCACCCTCGTAGCCGTCCAAGGAGGCAAGCCCTGCGTCGCTCGGCTCACCCAGCGTTAACCCAAGAATTGGTCGTAGTGCCTTGAATCGAGTGGCCTGGTTGCGGGCACCAAACCTTCCTAGCCATTTCGCTGCGAGCGCGAGCTTGTGCGTATTGCCCCGGGATAGCTTTACGCCTTTTGCTTTGTTACGTTTGATCTCACTCCAAGCGGCATTCATTACCCTTCTGCGACCGTATATGGCCACGATTCCCGTGTAGGAATTTTGCTCGGGGAAGCAGAGATTAACCTCCTTAGGCGTCGGGCTCCGCTGCCATAAAGTGCGAAGGAGACCATAGCCCAGTCGATGAGCTCTCCCGGGCTCGGCGACATGCGTGGGATTTGAGATGAGCTGCTGCTCGTAGGCCCACTTTAATGTCGTTATAACGGAATCAAGAGGGCCCTGTATCACGATCGCGTCCTCAGCTTCCTGGCGAATCCTCAGCCGGATGCGCGCGCCGACGACCACCCCAAAGTTACTTTGGAAAAAGAGCGCGTCGGTGGAGAGTCCTGCCGGACAGGGCCGGGCCTTGTGGTTGAGTCCCGCCACGGGACCAATCGAGGTGCCATCGGGCAAAAGGACTTCGAGGGCATAGACATCCCTATCCTTCTCCCCATTGTAACCGATACCCCTCTCGAGCGCATTACCCAGGACGCTGGTCTCGAGGCCAGCCCCGGTGACATTGAAGGCAAGGTCGGGGGCGTTCTTGCACAGGTACTCGTAAAGCAGGGCCTGCGTGACGCCTGGCTCAATCCTTACGCTCAGCGAGGGCCGGTCCAGGTCGCCGATCGCGTTCAGCTTGCTCAGGTCTAGAATCACCGAGCCATTCTGGGCAGGCAGGTGAGACCCGTAGCCCCAGTTGCACCCCCTGCTTACGGGCCAAAGGGGCGTCCGGTTCAGGCACGCCTCCCTGATCACTGCCCCAACATCGTTAACGGTGGGCGGCCTGAGCCTCCAGGGCACAGCCCGAATCGTCCTGCAAAGCGCTTTGGCATCGGGGGCACGCTCAGCCCATGAACCGAACCGGGCAGGCCAGGTGCACTCTGTCTCCTCAGTCACTTTGGCGTTACCCAGGCCTGATCGCGGCTCGTTGGGTCAGTCATGTCCTTATGGCCTCCGGAAACGCGAGGTGCACCTTGGTGCCTGCTCCCGGCTTTGACTCGATCGTGAAGCTTCCGCCGTGGGCGCCGGTCAGGTGGCGGCATATGCTCAGTCCCAGGCCCGTTCCATTTTCCTTGCTGGTGAACCCGCCGTGCATGACCAAGTGGATCCTATCCTCGTCCATGCCGGGACCGTCGTCGCTCACGGTGACCGTCAACTTGCCGCCCTTCATGCCGAAGTCGGCCGCGACCCGGGTCGCACCCGCTTCCAGCGAATTCTTAAACAGATTCTGGAAGATCCTCATGATCTCGTATTTCGAACCCTTGATCCAAGCATCAGACCGTCCCGTGACCTGCACGGCAGGGCTTCCGAAGAAGATGACGTTTTTCACCTCCTGGGCAATGAACACGATGTCGATGAGCGTGAACTCCGCCGTCTTCTTCGAGGCGGTCCTCCAGTTCTCCGAGAGGTGGTGGCAGTACTCGGCGGCCTTCTCAACGATGACGGCATAGTCCGCCATCCTCTTGCCCAGTTCCGGGTCGTGCTGGGCCAGCTTGAGCGCCTCCTCAACCATGAGGGCCGAGTAGCCAATCACGACCGTGAGCGGGTTGTTCAGGTCGTGGACGAGCTCGACCGAAGCCCTGGCCTGCCAGATCTGCGGCTGATTGGAATCGATTTCCTTCTTGAGGGCGTTGTTGAGCGCGACGGCGTCCTGCGACATCTTCGCCTGCTGGCGCCGCAACTGCGCGGCTTCGGCCTGGCGGCGGACTGAATCCAAAAGCTCCGTCACGTCCGGCGGCTTGCGCATGTACTGGTTTGCCCCGCCCACCATGGCCTGCTGGGCGGTCGAGAGCATTCCGTAGCCAGTGAGGATGATTACAGAGACGTGGGGGTCGATCTTGCGGAGCTCCTCAAGGGCCTTGATCCCGTCCATCTCGGGCATCCGGATGTCCAGCACCACCACATGATAGGGCTGCTCCTTGATCTTCCTTAGGGCCTCAGCCGCCCGATCGGCCGTCTCAACGGTGAAGGAACTTGCCAGCGTATAGGCTATCGACTCCCGCGGGCCGTATTCATCATCGACGACAAGCACACGCCGGGGTTGGACCGCCCCGTCTTGGCCGATGGTTGGGTTGGTGACCATCAAGCCGATTTTGTCCCTTCCTGACACGGCAAGAACATGATGTGTGTTTGCAGAGTGAGTCCTCGACTGTCAAACATCCTCGCGTGACCGCTACCCTAACGCTCCTAGCTCTTGTCGCCGGCTTCGGCCTTGCGTGGCTCGTTCTGACAGGTCGAAAGGCCGCATTGGTCGAGCGCCTTAAGGCGACTGAGGCCGACAACGCCCGCTTGGCGGCCGAGCTCGCCAGCGAGAAGGCAGCTCGATCGGAGCTTGCCTCGGCAAGCGCGCACTTGGGGGCGGAACTGGCGGCCGAAAGGGCGGGATCCGAGGCGCGCGTCGCCGAGTTGCGCTCGGCGCACGAGAGACTCAAGGGGGAGTTTGCCGAGCTCTCGGCGAGCGCCCTGAGGGCCAACCGTGACGATTTCCTTAAGCTGGCCGAGCAGTCCTTCGCACAGCTCCACGAAAAATCCACGGGCGACCTTGCGTCCCGGCAGCAGGCGATCGACATGGTCGTAAAACCACTCAAGGAGTCCCTGGAGAAAGTGGACGCGAAGATCATGGAGCTTGAGCAGCGCCGCGAGCGCGCCTACGGGGATCTCGGCCGGCAGCTCGAGTCCCTCAGCTCCGAGCAGGTGCGCATGCACGCCGAAACGACCAAGCTCTCAAATGCCCTCAGCACGACACGGACGGCGGGCACCTGGGGCGAGGTCCAGTTGCGGCGGGTCGTTGAGCTTGCAGGCATGATGGAGCACTGCGATTTCGCCGAGCAGCAGGTATACTCCGACGACGCCGGGCTGAGCCGCCCGGACATGGTCGTGAGGCTGCCGCGCGGCCAGCAGATTGTAGTCGACGCCAAGGCGCCGACCCAGGCCTACCGCGAGGCGGCAGCCGAGTCCGATCCCGCCAAGAGGCTTGCGAAGCTCTCGGAGCACGCCGCCAAGGTAAGGGGCCACATCGACGCGCTCGCCAGCCGCGAGTACTGGGCAAAGATAAACCCATCACCGGAGTTTGTGGTGCTCTTCCTCCCAGGAGATTCCTTCCTTTCCGCGGCCATCGAGTCGGATCCCTCCATAATGGACCGCGCCATTAATCAGAGGGTGCTTCTGGCGACCCCGATGACTCTGGTGGCACTGCTGAAAGCGGCCAACTACGGATGGACCCAGGACGCGCTTTCAAGGAATGCGCAGGAAATCAGCAGGCTCGGGCGCGACCTTTACGACAGGGTCGTGGGCTTTGCCGACCACCTTGGCCGGACGGCAGGCGGGCTGGCCACGGCGGTGAAGCACTTCAACTCCGCGGTGGGGGCCTTTGAGCAGACGCTCCTTCCGGGAGCCCGAAAGTTTGTTGAGCTTGGCGCTAAGGGATCCAAGGACCTGAGCGTGCCCGAGAGGATTGAGCTCGAGGTGCGCGAGGTCACCAAGCGGAGCTGACCTGGAAGAGCGGATGCATCTTGCGAGCCTGCACATCTACCCGGTTAAGTCCCTGCGCGGGCTGTCGGTCGAGTCGGCGGAGATCGATGCGCTTGGCGCCGTGGACGACAGGCGGTTCATGGTGACGGACGCCGAAGGAAGATTCGCGACGCAGCGCACGATGGCGAAGATGGCGCGGATCGGGGCGTTTATTGAGGGCGCCGAGCTTGTGCTTCGCTCGGAGGGGTTCGGTGAAGTCCGCATTGGGCACCCCCCGGACCCGAGGGCGGCGTTGGTGCCCGTCACGGTCTGGAAGAGCGAGGTACAGGCGGAGGACTGCGGAGCGGAGCCCTCTGCATGGCTCTCTCGCGTCATTGGGGCGCCCTGCAAACTGGTGCGGATAGGGCCCGCCTGTGTTCGCCCCGTCCAAAAGGCGGCCGCCGAGCCCGGCGACCTCGTTTCCTTTGCCGACGCCGCCCCCCTCCTCGTGACCAACACCGGGTCCCTCGCCGACCTTAACGACCGCATCCTTGAGGCAGGCGGCGAGGCCGTGCCGATGGACAGGTTTCGGCCCAATATCGTCGTCGCAGGCGCCGAACCCTTTGCGGAGGACCAGTGGAAGAGGATTAGGATAGGTGGCGTGGTTCTCCGATCCGCCGGACCCTGCGCCCGGTGCATCGTGACCACGACTGACCAGGAGACAGGGATCCGAGGGCATGAACCTCTCAGAACCCTTGCGACCTTTCGGCGCAACTCCCAGGATCCTACTTATGTCAATTTCGGCCAGAACCTTGTGAATGAGTCCAAGGTCGGGATCCTCCGGGTCGGCGATTCCGTAGAGATCCTCGAATAACAAGGAACCATTTTCTCGCCGCGACGGTCCGGTCTCATCAATCTCGTCTCAAATTCCAGCACCCGCTCAACGAAACCTCCTCCGCGATACTATGTCCTCAGGTCCCGCTTGGTCCCAGAAACTCCGCGACGAAATCGGCAAGGCCGTCATCGGCCAGGATGCCACCGTCGAGCGCCTCCTCGTGGCGCTATTGGCCGGGGGGCACGTCCTCCTGGAAGGCATGCCAGGTTTGGCTAAGACTTTGCTTGTCAAATCGTTAGGATCTGCCCTTGGAGTGCAGTTTGAGCGTATCCAGTTCACCCCGGATCTTCTGCCAAGCGACGTCGTCGGAACGATGGTCTTCCAGCCGAAAACCGGCGAATTTAGCCCCCACCGCGGTCCGGTTTTTGCAAACCTGCTGCTGGCCGACGAGATCAACCGCGCGCCGGCCAAGGTCCAGAGCGCTTTGCTCGAGGCGATGCAGGAGAGGCAGGTTACGATCGGGGGCAAGACCCACGCTCTTCCGAGCCCGTTTTTCGTGATGGCCACCCAGAATCCGATCGAGCAGGAGGGCACCTATCCCCTGCCCGAGGCGCAGACCGACCGATTCCTTTTCAAGCTGCTGGTCGCTTACCCGAGCGCCTTGGAGGAGGCCGCCATGATGCAGCGTTGGGGCCAGATCACCCAGCAGCCGACCCTCGCTGCCGTTTCAAGCGGGCCTGAGTTGCTCGCGCTTCGCTCCGAGGTGGATCGGATCCACGTATCGCCCGTTGTCCAGAATTACATCCTGACCCTGGTACGTGCGACCAGGGCCCTGGCCGAGAACCCGGATGCCTCGCAGCGGCGCCTGAATTTTGGCGCATCGCCCCGAGCCTCCCTCGCCCTCTATCAGGCCGGCCGGTCGCTGGCCTGGCTGCGCGGCATGGACTACCTCTCGCCGTCGCTTGTTCAGGAGCTCGCACCGGATGTCCTTCGCCACCGCCTGGGGCTCACCTACGAGTCGGAGGCCCAGGAGATCACACCCGATTCCGTCGTTTCCCAGGTGGTCGCGACGACTCCGGTACCGCCCGTTTAATGGCCATAGGAAACACTTCTGCCAAGAACCCGCTGGCGCTCTTGCGGCAGCTCGAGTGGCGGGTCCGGCATGCGGTCGAGAACATCCTCAGCGGCGAATACCGCTCGGCGTTCCGAGGCCGCGGCATGGAGTTCGACCAGGTCGTTAGGTACGAGTACGGGGACGACGTCCGGGACATCGACTGGAACGTGACCGCACGGCTGGGCGAGCCCTATCGCAAGAAGTTTGTCGAGGAGCGCGAGGTGACGCTCCTGCTTCTGTTCGAGGATTCGCCGACGCTTGATTTCGGATCCGGGGAGCAGTCCAAGCGCGAGGCGCTCCTCGAAATTGCCGGCCTTGTGATGCTCCTTGGCGCGGTCAACGGCGACCGCGTCGGATTCGTGCACGCCACGCCCGATGGCCCCATTTTTCGCGAGCCGGTGCGCGGCCGCGGGCCGATCCTGCAGGCGGCGGCCTCGCTCATGGGCCGACCGCCCCCGAGCCCTGGGTCGGGTACCCCGGAGATACCCTGGAAATTCATTGCCCGCGCCGCGCCCAAGCACAGCGTCCTGCTCTGGCTCGGCGATTTTCCCCCGCGCCCGGAACCGGAGGGCTGGGTCGTTATGAGGCGCCGCTACCAGACCATGGGCTTCCGGGTCGACGACCCCTGGGAGCGGCAGCTCCCCGACGAGAGGCAGATCACGGCCTACGATCCCGCGTCGGGACGGCTGGTGACCCTGGAGGGAGGCAGCGCCGACAAGGCCGCACATGCGCAGTGGCGGGCCCAACGGACCGAAAAATGGGAATCGCTTTTCCCGGACCCCCTGAGCCGCCTGGTGGTCGCGACCAATGAGGACCGCTTCGACGCGCTCGTGCGATTCTTTCACACGCGCATGCGCGCCGGAGGCCAGAGGAGCCGCCTGTAGGCACTCAGAGCATGACTTTGTTGCTCCCACCCGCCCACGTGCTCGCCGCCTTCAACTACCGGCTTGCAGACCCGCTCTGGCTCGTGGCTATCGCCCTGCTGCCCATGACGGTCTGGCTTCGAGGCCGCGCTCGGGTCCCCGTGCTCCTCGTACCCTTTGCCGCGGCATGGCACCGGTCATCTATCGCGGCCGCATCGAATTGGACGGCGGGGTTGGCCCTGTCGGGCCTCGTGCTCCTTGTGGCTGCGCTCGCCCGCCCCCAGAAGGTCGAGGACAAGCGCGAGGTAAGGACCCAGGGCTATGACATCGTCCTAGCGATCGATCTGTCAGGGTCCATGCTGAGCGAGGACTATGAGAAGGACGGCGAACGGATCAACCGGCTCCAGGCCATAAAACCCGTGATCCAGGCGTTCATCGAACGCCGTCCCTCAGACCGGATAGGCGTCGTCCTCTTTTCGTCCAAGGCCTACACCCTAGCCCCCCTGACGACGGACCATGCCTGGCTCGCCCGGCAGCTCGAGCGGGTGAAGATCGGGCTCATCAAGGACGGCACAGCCATCGGAGACGCGCTAGGCGTGGCCCTCACGCGCCTCGACCAGGCCGCACGAGAGTCCAGCGGGAAGAGAAAGGGAGCCTTCATCGTGCTCCTGACGGACGGTGCCAACAACATGGGAGCGCTGGCACCGATGCAGTCCGCTCAGCTTGCAAAAGCCCGGGGAGTGCCGATCTATACTATAGGCGCCGGAAAGGACGGTCGCGTCCCTTACCCCGTTTTTGACGAGAACGGGAAACGGGTGTCCACAAGCTGGATCATGGCCGACCTGGATGAAGACGCACTCAAGGAGATCGCCGAGACTACCGGCGGTCAGTTCTACAGGGCGGCCGAGACCGGAACCATCGAGTCGGCATTCACCTCGATCGATGCGAACCAGAAGATCGAGTTCCAGTCCAAGAGTTACCTTTTGACGACCGAGCTTTTCCCCTGGCTTGCGGTGCCCGGTCTCGCCCTCTTTGCGGCCGGCGCGTGGCTCTCGAAAAAACGATGAACTTCGCCTGGCCCCATCTCCTCTGGCTCTTGGTGCTGCCCGCCGCGCTGCTCGTCCGGGAGCTCGTCCGGATCAGGAGATCGAACGGCGTCGAGCACCCTAAGATCCTGCGGGCAGAGGCCGGCCTACGGAGCGTGAACCTGTCCGGGGACAACGCCAGGAGCACCTCCGCAAGGCGGCGCTTCCTGCTCTGCGCGGGCCTTGCCCTTGGCGTCCTGGCTATCGCCCGACCCCGGTGGGGCCGGATCGACGAGCCGGTGTTCGACCAGTCGCGCGAGATCATCATCGCCCTCGATCTTTCGCGCTCGATGCTCACCCCCGACGTGAAGCCGACGCGCCTGGACCGATCGAAGCTCCTGATCCAATCGCTCCTCGACAAGCTCAAGGGGGAGCGGGTGGGCCTGGTTGTGTTCTCCGGAACGGCGTTCCTACAGGCCCCGCTGAGCGCGGATTACGAGATCCTTCGCGAGTTCCTGCCGACCCTCAGTCCCGATTTCCTGCCGGAGGGCGGCACGAACTACCGCCAGCTGATCGACGCCTCAATCGAGGCGTTCGGAGACAGCGCCGCGGCCGACCGCTACCTCATTATCCTCAGTGACGGCGAGGCGACCGATGACGACTGGAGGGATCGCGTACCGGAGCTCGAGAAAAAGGGCATCCGGGTGATCGGGCTGGGCGTCGGCACCTCTTCCGGTGGAATGATTCCCGACGGGGCGGGAGCGTTCATGAAGGACGACAACGGAGCCGTCGTCCTATCAAAATTGGAGAGCGGCACGCTCAAGGAGCTCGCCGAAGCCTCCCACGGCGTGTACCGCGACGCGAGCGATTGGGTCGACCTTTCAAAGGTGCTCGCATCCACCGTGGACCAGGGGCGCAAGGGACGCTTTGTGGAGCAAAGCAGCGTAAGGTACGTGGAGCGCTATCAATGGGCGCTCGCGCAGGCCCTCGTGTGCCTGGTCGCTAGCTTTTGGCTCGAATTCCCGGTGCGCCCGAAGTCCCGGGAGATCCGGCTGAGCCCGCCTGCGCCGCCGAAGGTCCCGCCCGCGCGCACCGTCGCCCTGGCGTGCGTCGCCCTGCTTCTCGTCCTCGCCGCGCGGGCCGCGCCGCCGCCGCCCACCATAACCGCGGAGGCGCCCCAAAATCCGGCCGCAGGCCTGGCCAAGGTCGTCGGGCGGCTCTCCGTTGCCGATCAGAGGAAACCCGTCGACTGGGAGGAGCTTGGAAACGAGACGCTCACCTGGGGCGAGCACCTCAAGTCAAGCAACCAGAAGGTTCCGGAGGGGCCCGTGCGCGACGCCCTCGCCGGGGTCCAGATCGGTGAGAAGGCCGACCCAAAGGTCACCGACTGGGCCCACATGCGATCGGAGCTCGAGGAGCTCCTGAAGAAGCCGGACGAGCCCCAGCAGAAGAAGGATCAACAGCAGAACCAGCAACAGGATCAGAAGCGGGACCAAAAGCAGGACCAGAAAAAGGACCAGCAGCAGGATCAAAAAGACAGCCAGCAGCAGAAAGAGCAGGGCAAGCCCCAGGACAAGGACGAGCCGAGGAAGGACCCGCAACAGAAACCCGCCGACTCGAAGCAACCTGAGCAGCAGAGTGCGTTCGGAGACATGAACAAGGCGCCCACGCCGACGCCGCCTCACAAGGAGTCACAGGAAGCCATGCAAAAGGTGGGCGGAGTCCGAAAAAAGGAGGACGAGGACCCGGCGCGCAAGAACCCGGAACTGGCGGTCCCGCTTGAGAAGCTGGAGCAGCTCAAGGCCGATGACTCCCCTGCGGAACTCTTTGAGATGATGCGGCGAGGGGAACCCATCCCCACGCCCACTAACACGGGCAAGAACTGGTGAAACGCATGCCACGGAAAATCCTAATTACCCTCTTCCTCGCCTTCGCGGGCTCGCCTTTGACCTGGGCCCAATCCGCACACTGGGATCCGCCTGGCGGCACCCTGCCCGTGGGTGAGGTCTCGTCGCTTCAGCTCGTTTTTGACGACTGCACCCCGGACGACATTCCCGTCCCCCCCAAGGTGGACGGCTTCAGGAGCGACTACCAGGGGCAGTCGAGCAACATCTCTATTATCAACGGCACGTATTCAAAGAACGTGTCGGTTACCTTCGCCGTCCTCGTCTCAAAGCAGCAGGACATCACGATACCGGAATTCGCCGTGAAGACGAACAAGGGGCCGATCCGGGTGCCCGCGGCCCACTACAGCCCGGCAGGGGCCACCGTGGGCTCGACCGGCATTTCCCTCGGGGATGCGGCGTCGGCCCGTCTCACGCCGCTGCCCGACTCCGTATGGGCGGGCGAGGTGTTCGACCTAAAGTACGTCATCGACGTCGCCGACGGGTACTATCCGAGCTGGGGTCGCGGCAACTTTGAATGGGACCCGAGTCCGCTTGTCGCCGAGGACTGGTCGCAGCCCGAGCCCTTCACGACCCGCGCCGCGCCCACGAGGACCGGCCTCTCCTACCATACCCGCGCGATCGCACCGTCCCCGGGAGTCCTGCGCCTCAATCCTACCAGCCAGCTCATCAACCTGAGTGTCGGCGTGTCGGGATTCGGCTTTTTCCAACAGCGCCAGTACCAGCAGTTCGCCGTTCCCGGCGCGCCTGCTTCGATCGAAGTGCGCCCGCTGCCGCCGGCTCCAAGCGGGTTCACCGGCGCCGTCGGCGACTTCAAGATCTCCTCAAAGGTCGTGCCCCGTGAGGTAAAGGCCGGCGAGCCGATTACCTGGACCGTCGAGTTGACGGGCTCCGGCAATTGGCCGGAGATCCGGGGTCTGCCTTCGCGGGAGGCCCCCCGGGACTTCCAGGTGATCCAGCCGAAGCCAAAGCGCACCCAGACCCAGGGCAAGCTGTTCGAGGGGACGCTATCTGAGGATGTCGTGCTCGTCCCCACCCGGGCCGGTACCTTCGACCTTCCGGCGCTTGAATTCACCTATTTCGACCCAAGGAGCGGCACGTACAAGACGCTCTCGGCTCCCGGTGCGAGCATTGCCGCGGACCCGTCGGGCCCTGCCACACCCGCAGCCGAGCAGACCCCGGCCGCGCCGGGCGCGCCGAAGATATCCACCGAGACTTCCACCGCAACAAAGGCCCCGGAACTTCCCACCTCCGGCCTCGGCGACCCCCTTACAGCCCAACCCCCGGCACCCGAGCCCCTCCGCAAGAGGACGCTCGCGTTCGCGGCAGCCGTCCCCTTCCTCGCGCTCGGGATCTTCTGGATGGTGCTCGCCCTGCGACGGGCAAAGGCCACCGATCCGCTGCTCCCGCAAAGAATAGCAAGGGCCCGTTTACGGAGCACGCTTGAAGCGCTAAGGAGCGCGCCGGCTGCCGAGAGGACGCCCCTGCTCCTCGCCTGGCAGAGCGATTCTGCCATACTCTGGAAATTGGACCACGCAGCCCCCCCTGCTTCGGCGATCGGCGATCCGGCGTGGTCAAGCCTCTGGTCCGAGGCCGACCGCTTTCTCTACAGCGCCGATAAGACGCTGCCAGCCGACTGGACGGCTCGAGCCCAGTCAGCCTTCGCAGCCAAGACGCTGCGTCCCTTCAGCCCCGCCTGCCTTTTCCTACCCAGGAACCTGTTCCCGCTCCTCCTGTTGGCCGCAGCGCTCGCGCCTGGGTCTATGCCCGCAGAGGAGCCGGCCTCCTCCTACAAGAGCGGGGATTTCCAATTCGCCGAGAAACAGTGGAGGGCTCAGGCCCAGGCCGACCCCCGCAACTGGGTATCCCGGCACAACCTCTCGCTGGCCCTGGCTCAGCAGGACCGCTGGGGAGAGTCCGCGGCGGAAGCCGCGGCGGCCTTCGTCCAGCAGCCGAGCGACCCGGCCACGGTCCGCCAGATCCTGGTCGCCGGCGAAAAGGCCGGATTCATCCCAGAGCCACTGGATGTCCTTCTGCACCAGGGTCCCGTCGAGTCCCTGGCACGGCTCGAGTCGCCCGGTGCCTGGCAGCGGGTCGGAATCGCCTCGGCTGCCCTCTTGGCATCCGCGCTGTCGCTCGTTCTCTGCGTGGCCTACGGCCTCGCAAGGCGCACGTGGGCGGTCCCCGTCTCAGCCCTGCTGGCACTCGTTTCCGTGGCAGGTGGCGTCGCCTCGCTCGTGGGCTACCGCGCGTACGGGATTGCGGCCGACACCCGGGCTGTCGTCGTGTGGAGCGCCGGAGTCCTGCGTTCCATCCCGACCGAGGCGGACGTATCGCAGAAGACAACACCGCTGCCCGCGGGCAGCACGGCGATCGCCGACAAGTCCTTCCTTCGCTGGATCCGCGTCTCATTCCCAAACGGGCAGACCGGATGGATTCTCCGCAGCGAGGCGACCTACCTCTGGCAGTCCCCTCCAAACTGACAGCAGGGGGATGCCGTCCGGGGCGGGCTTAGTCCGAGGCGGGCCAGGCTTCCACTGTCTTCCGGACCATCCGGGACATCGACTCCTCCGGGTTGAGGGAGGCGACGGCGACTACGTCGACCCATGCTAGCTCCTTGGACTCGCTGGTGACCGTGAGCGGCTCGGCGGGATCGGCCTCCAGCAGAAATCGGAGGTCGTGATGCCAATGGCCCGGTTCGCTGCCTCGGCCGGGGATCCAGTGCCGATCCACGTCAAAAAGGCTCCTCCCGAGGATCCCAAAACGCCTCAACCCGCTCTCCTCCTCGGCCTCGCGCAAGGCAACCGAAAGGAGGTCGCTGTCGCCATCGGCGTGGCCTCCGAGCTGGAGCCATTTGTTGAGCTTGCGGTGATGGGTCAGGAGCACCTTCCGGCGGTCCGGACTGACGATCCAGGCCGAACCGGTCAGGTGCCCGGTCAGGCAGGAGCGCAGCAGGCAGTCGGGATGCGCCTTCACGAATTCGATCGTCTCGGCCACCGCAAGGGCCTCGTCGGGACCAAGCGGCAGGAGCCTATACTCCGCAAGCATCTCCATGGCTTTGGCACCGTGCATCGCGGGTCAGATCGGCTTCTTCCAGATGGCATCCGCCTCAAACGAGGCAGGCGACTCCAGGAGCGGCCAAATGCCGCCCACCTCGCTCGCAACCGAATAGAGATCCTTCAAGCCCGAGGACTTGAAGCGCTCGGCGGTCATGCGATCGAAGAACCTGATAAGGTCGTCATAGTAGCCCCCGTGGTTTAGGACCACGACCGGCTTGTCGAGCCGGTTGATGTACCGCAGCGTCATGATCTCGGTCAGTTCCTCCAGGGTCCCAATCCCCCCGGGCAGGGCAAGGAAGGCCGATGCGCGCTCCTCCATGACGCGTTTACGGTCCCTCATCGAATCAACCGTTATGAGCTCGTCAGCCTGTTCGTAGGCGAGCTCTCTTTGCTTCATGAACTCCGGGATCACCCCAACGACGTGGCCTCCCGCGGCCTTCACGCTCCGGGCCACGGAACCCATCATGCCGGCGTTACCGCCCCCGTACACGAGCCCCCAGCCGTTCGCGACCATGGCCCTCCCGACCGCCTCGGCAGCCGAATAGTACTGTTCCTCAAGGTGGCGGGATGAACCGCAATAGACGCACAGGAGCTTTGCCATGTTGGGTATGGCGTCCACGATGGGGTTTGCCTTCCCGAAAATGAAACAAAATTCGTGAAATTTGCGTCCCCCTACCGCGGGCGCCTGGCGCCCTCCCCCACCGGCCTCCTCCACCTCGGGCATGCGCGGACGTTCTGGATCGCCGCGCGCCGGGCAAGCAACGCCGGCGGACAGCTCATCCTGCGCAACGACGACCTGGACGCAACGCGCTATCGGCTGGATTTCGCTGGGGCCATGCTGGAGGACCTCCGATGGCTCGGCCTCCGGTGGGCCGAGGGCCCCGATGTGGGCGGACCCCACGCCCCGTACGAGCAGAGCCGCAGGCTCCCCCTCTATCGTGCGGCACTCGAGAAGCTCCACGAAGCCCGCTTGATCTACCCCTGCTCCCGTTCCCGGCGCGACGTGATCGAGGCAGCGGGCGCTCCCCACGAGGGCGGGGGCGAGGAGGAGCCCGTCTATCCCGCGGCGTTTCGCCCCGACCCCGGTGCAAAGCTGCCCCCTCTCGGCGTGAGCATAGGAGTGAACTGGCGCCTGAGGGTGCCCGACGGCGAGGTCCTTCGCTTCACCGACACGCGCCTGGGCCCACAGCAGGCGGTGGCGGGGGTCGACTTTGGCGATTTTCCCGTCTGGCGGAAGGACAACTGCCCAAGCTACCAGCTCGCGTGCGTCGTGGATGATGCCCTGATGGGCATAACCGAGGTCGTTCGCGGGGACGACCTCGTGCGCTCGACCTTCAGGCAGCTCCTGATCTTCCGTGCCCTTGGGCTTGCGGCCCCTGCATTCCACCATTGCCCGCTGGTGACGGATGAGTCGGGAACGCGGCTGGCGAAGCGCCATGACGCGCTGAGCCTGCGTGCGCTCCGCGAGCGCGGCGAGACGCCCGAGTCCCTGACAAGGCAATGGGAACCGCTCGAGCCCCTCGCCCGCTGATCGAGGCGGAACAAACCAAACACCCGCTTGCTTCCCGCCTCGTTCGCTTGTTATTTCTCACGGGACGGCGCGCAAACCCCGGTCAACGACCCCCCGCGAAAATGAAACGAACCCTCCTACGGATCGCCCTGCTTCTTCTCCCTCTCGTGGCCTATCCCGAGACGGTCGACCTTGGAACTCATGGCACGTTCTCGATCGCGGTGCCCCGCGACTGGAAGCTCGCATCCCACAAAGAGGAGGACAGCGGCTACGCGATCACGCTGTCTCCCCCCGCAAGCGAGAATGCCAAGTGCTTGATCAACATCACCTTCGTCGCAGAGCCGAAATCCGTGTCAAAGGAGACGGTGGACGAAGAGGTGCTTTCCGTATGCGACCAGTTTGTCGACCAGAGTGTCGAGAAGAAGAAGACTCTTCGTGATTTCGGCTCAACAAGCGGGGCCTACGGATCCTACTGCGTGTTCACCGACGCCTCGATGGTGGGACAAACGCCCAAGCACGACGAGTTTAAGGTGATCGGCATCGGGATAGTCCACTTCAGGGACGACGTAATGGCCGCAATCAGCCTTGCGGCCGAAGAGGAGAATTCCGCCGACTTCTTGGCGATGCTCGCCGCCGTCAAAAGCGCCACCCTCTCCCCTGCAAGAGCGGCCCCTTGAATCAGGTCCCCCTCACGATTGGCGCCGTCCTTTTCGACGGCTTCGAGCTTCTGGATGTCTTCGGGCCGCTCGAGATGTTCGGGATGCTTGAGCCGGCACCCAGGTTCCTGATGCTTGCCGATGCACCCGGCTCCGTGAGGAGCAACCAAGGACCCGCCTGTGTGGCCGAGGAAGCCCTCAAAGGGGACACGCCCTTGGACATCCTCCTTGTGCCTGGCGGAATGGGAACGCGCCGCGAAATAAGGAACGAGGAATTTCTCCACCAGATCGCGCGCAGGGCGAAGTCCGCCCGGATCGTGGCGAGCGTCTGCACCGGAAGCCTGCTCCTGGCCAAGGCCGGGCTGCTCGAAGGGAGACGGGCCACGACGAACAAGCGCGCGTTCAAGTTGGTGGCTGGTCTGGCGCCGGAAGTCTCGTGGGTGGCCGAGGCGCGCTGGGTGGAGGATGGGCCGTTTTTCACTTCCTCGGGCGTTTCTGCCGGAATGGACATGGCCCTGGGCCTCATCGCCCACCTCCTCGGCAGGGAGGCGAGCATCGCAGCCGCTAACCGTGCCGAATACGTGTGGCACGAGGACAAGGGGTGGGATCCCTTCGCAAAGCTTAACCACCTCACATGAGCACCCCCCTGGCTGGAACGGGCCAACAGGCAAAGGAAATGGCCGCCCGCATCGGGGTCATTAACGTCTCGGATCGCGCGAGCGCGGGCGAATACGAGGACACGCCGGGAAAGGCCTGTGTGGCCCTGCTCCTGGAGTGGCTTGCGACCCCGTTCGACGTCGACTACAAAGTGGTGCCCGACGAGCGCGATCGGATCGAGGGCGAGCTCAAGCGCATGGCCGACGATGCCGGCTGCTGCCTCATCGTGACGACCGGGGGCACGGGCCCGGCGCCTCGCGACGTGACCCCAGAAGCGACTGCGGCCGTGTGCGGAAAGATCCTGCCTGGGTTTGGTGAGCTCATGAGGTCCACCTCGTTGGCCTATGTGCCCACGGCAATCCTCTCTCGGCAGATCGCGGGCATTCGCGGGAGGACCCTGATCGTGAACCTTCCCGGCAGGCCAAAGGCGATCCGGGAGAACCTGGAGGCGGTCTTCCCGGCGATCCCGTACTGCATCGACCTGATCGGAGGCCCGAGGCTTGAGGTTAATCCGGCCTCCATGAGTGCGTTCCGTCCGAAGTCCTGAGGCGGGTCGTATTGCAAAGCGACGAAGCCGTGCGATAATTCACCTAGACCCATATTTTATGCTCAACCTATCCGCTCCTGACCTCACCCAATTCCCGCCGCGCAGCGGCCGAGTAAAGCTTGGAGGCTACGTGCACCTTCCCCGCCTGCTCGACAAGGCGCGCGCCTCCCTCACCGGAAAGGCCGGCGAGTACCACTACAACTGCGCCTTGGACCAGCATTTCTTCAAATTCACGGGAATCTCCCACGAGGCGCTTCTTGAAGAGGTGAAGCTGGGCCGCTCCGACACCGAGCTGCTCGCCTGGGTCCGCAGCCACACACCCCGGCAGCCCTCAGAGATCGCAGCCTGGTCGCATTGGCTGTCAAGCCATTGCCCCGGCGGCTCGGGCGGGCACGAGTGGTTCGGGGAGGTCATCAAGGCGCAGGCGGCAGACCGGGATGACATCCAGGGCTTTTTCGACCTGCTCGACTTGGACGACTATGCCACCTTCGGCGGCAAGCCCTGACCTGTCTTAGGCAGCGAAATCAGAGCTCCGTGTACTTCGCGGAGCGCCCCCGGGCCTTCTCGACCGGATACTTCCGGCCGTTCGCCTCGATCTTCTCCTCGATGCTCGATGCGACGTCCAGCCCGGTGGCATTGGCAAATTCCAGGGCATAGATGACGACGTCGGCCAGCTCTTCCGCGATCTTGGCCCTCTTCGCGGGATCATTGGCCACGTCCCGCGACGCCTCCGGAGTGGCCCAGAGGAAATGCTCCATCAGCTCCGCCGCTTCCGCGGCCAGCGCCATGCTCAGGTTCTTCGGGGAGTGAAACTGCTCCCAGTCCCTCTCGCGCACGAAGGCGAGCACGCGTTCCTTGAGCAATGAAACCGTTGTCGAGGAGTCGGATAATGCGGCCATTGGCACAGCCTGCCGGACGCGGCGCCCAAGCGCAATTGCGCAGAGGGATATGTCATAACTTTCATTTTCACTTGGCACGGGGCCTGCATTGTGCATCGTGTCCCCTCGTTCCGATGGCCCAGACCCACAAACATCATCACAGCCTCGCCGGCACTTCGTTTACGAAGGCCTGCGGACTTGGCTGCGCCATGATGCGTCTGGTCGCCATCTCCAATTGGAACAAAACGGCCAGCGCGGGCTTCGCGGCCTAAACCCTCCCACCCGGAAGACGTTTAGAAACCAAGAAGCCCGGAGGCCAAAAGCCCCCAGGAGGCACCTGCTTTTCCCACCATGAACACGAGATACCACACCACGAGCACACCCAGCCGTCATCGCAGCGCGTACAAGGCATCCAATGCCCTGTTTCGCCAGCCGAGCTACGACTGCCGTGAGCTCCCTGACGCCATCAACATTGTCGTCTATGTACCCGGTGTGGGTGCATCGGGCGTGGAAATCGAGGCCACAGGTCCCGACCTAGTCATCACCGCGAACAAGACCCGTTTTGTGCGCGTGAACTGGCAGGCCCTCAACCTCGAGGGATCGCAGCGCGACTATCGTCTGCGGCTGCGCCTCGGCCACGACTTCGATTACTCGAAGCTCGAGGCCGGGATCGATGACGGCGTGCTCACCCTGACCGTGCCGAAGTTCCAGGAAGCCCTGGTTCCGGCCTTGCGCCTGGGACGGGTCGCCTAAAGCCGACAACCCTCCAGCCCGCGGGCAGCCCCACCGCTCTTTTGCGGCGGTCGCCGCCCGCGGGTGCTCGGAGGATTTCACATTTTTGGAGATTTTTTGGTACATTTTGACTGCCCGCGTGTCGTAAACATCACCATGACACCGTACGCGCCCACCTTCCGCGCGAGACCGCTGACTACCGAGAACGCGACCGCTCGCGTAACTCCTCGTGAAGACGTGATTTGGACCCGACACGTTTTCAGGCCTCCCCCACTCAACGTACAGCCCGCGCGCCCGGACCTCCGTCACTTGGGCACGATCCAGCGCACGGAGCCCTGGGCCTCCTGGCCCCGGCAGAGTGTGGCCGCGAGGTAACTGGCAATCACCCTCGCCTCGTCGTCCATCTTCCATGGGGGATTGACGACGACAACCCCGCACCCCGAGATCCCGGCTGTGCTGGCTAGGAGTTTAAGCTCTGCAGTGAAGCAGGGCCTCCCAACCGTCTTCAGGTAGTCGAGATAGTCGTCGGCTGGCACGCGCTCGGAGAGCGGATACCAAATGGCGTAGGTTCCACCAGGAAACCTGCGCTGGGCCTCGTCCACGGCGGCCTCGATCTGGTGCCACTCGCCCTGCGACTCGAACGAGGGGTCAATGAGGACCAGGGCCCTTCGTTCAACCGGAGGAAGGCATGCCTTCAAGGCGCCGTAGCCATCGGCAAGATGGACGGACACCCGCCGCTCCCCATGGAATTCGTCGCGCAGGGCGTCGCATTCCTCGGGGTGCTTCTCCCATAGCTCGACCCTGTCCTGGGGCCTGGCAAGGGCCTTGGCTATGCGAGGCGAACCCGGATAGAACCGGGGCTCCGCGCCCAGGTTCCCATTGCGCAGGTCATAGTCTCGAACGACGGAGAGGTAGTCGAGCACCTCTGCAGGAAGGTCGGTGCTGCCCCAGAGGGTGCCGATTCCCTCCGGCCACTCCGGGGTCCTCGCCTTTGAATCGCCCATGGACGCCTTATCCAGGTCGTAGCGCCCCCTGCCCGCGTGGGTGTCCACAAAGAGAAACCCCGTCTCTTTTCGCTGCATCGCCCGGACGAGCCGGACCAGCAGGGCGTGCTTAAAGACGTCTGCAAAGTTACCCGCGTGGAATGCGTGCCTGTAATTCAACCTAGTGGGCTTCTTTCATTGCACCGGCCCGCTGCAACCCGATAATCACGCCGCCATGAAATTAATTCCAGCGCTTGCTACCCTTTGCGCGCTCGTTCTGACCTGCGCGCTCTCTGCAGAAACGTTTGAAGGCAAGGTTTCGATGAAGATCACCTCCGCATCCAAGGAGGGCAGCCAGACTCTAGACATGAGCATGAAGGAAGGCTTCATGCGGACCGATATGTCATCCCAAAGAGGTATGGCCGCGGCGATCATCGACTACAAAAACCAGCAGATGATCATCCTGATGGGCCAACAGAAGATGTACATGGTCAGGCCTTTGCCGACGCCGGGCACAGCGCCCCGTCCGCAGGCACCCCAGCCCGCCGCTTCCGATGTGACCGACACCGGGGTCAAGGAAACGATCCTCGGCTACACGTGCACCAAATGGGTCCACACGAGCGCCCAGGGGACTTCCGAGATATGGGTGACCGACCAACTCGGCACCTTTGGGGGCCTTCCTCACGGGGGTGGTCCCGGCAGTTCGCAGCAGACCCCCCAGGCCTGGGAGGCGGCCCTGAAGGGCAAGAACTTCTTTCCCCTGCGCGTCGTGACCAGCAACGGGGGCAAGGAGAAGTTCCGGCTTGAAGTCACCTCCGTGGAGAAGACGAGCCTTCCCGACTCCCTGTTCGCCCCGCCCGATGGCTGGCGCAAGTTTGACTTAGGTGCCATGATGGGTGGCGCGATGCCCGGGGGATTCCCAGGCGCGCGGCCCTCGGACGGAAACAACTGAGTGGGAGCGCACCTTACCCGCGTCATCTCGGACGTTCATTACGCGGACCGTGGAAGCCGCGTGCGCTCGCTCAGCCAGCTTCGGCCGCTGCTGGAGGGGGTGGACGAGCTCGCGATCAACGGTGACACCCTCGACACACGCCCGCAGAGGAACGGTCAGCATTCGACGCAGGCCCGCCGCGAGGTGCTCGAGTACTTCGGGTCGCTCGGGACCCCAGTCACGTTCCTCACGGGCAACCACGACCCGGATATCTCGAGGCTGCACTGCCTCGAATTCGCGAGGGGACGGATCCTCGTCACCCACGGCGACGTGCTCTTCGACAATATGGTGCCTTGGTCAAAGGACGCGGCCGTGATCCGCCAGCGCGTGATTGCAGCCCTAGCGGGGCTTCCGGACGACGGGACCTGCCGGCTCGACAGCCGCCTGGCAGCGTTTCGGTCGGTTGCCGCAACCATACCCCAGCACCACCAGTCCGAGCCCGACCCCCTGCGCTATGCCATCCGCCTAGCCGGCGACACGGTGTGGCCGCCCCAGAGGCTGCTCTCGATCCTGCGGGCATGGAGGGAGGCCCCGGATCGCGCCGCGGCGCTTGCGCGCCGCCATAGGCCCAAGGCGCAGTTCATCCTGATCGGCCACACCCACAAACCCGGGGTCTGGAAGATGGCCTCAGGGATCGTGGTCATCAACACGGGCTCGTTCTGCAGGCCCTTTGGGGCCATGGCAGCCGACATCACTTCGGAGGCGATCACCGTCCGCGAGGTGATCTCCAAGCGCGGGGCTTTCCACGCGGGCAAGAAGGTGGCAGAGTTTCCCATCACATGAGCATGGAATTCGGATGGTGGGTGAAGGATCCCGAGGCGGGAAAATACCAGGTGAAAGCCATTGTGCACGGCGGCAACCTGACATGGTTCCGCAAGCAGGGCCATTTCACGTCATGGGAGGTCCACCGTCCCGGCGAGGAGGACTGGGACAAGCTCATCTCCGAGGCCGAGAGACGCGTGCCACGAAGGCTCCTGTCGCCCAAGCAGTTCACGGAAATAAGAAACCTCCGGGACCAGAGGTAGCCCCGCCGGGTCTCCCCTCCCACACAAGAACCCCCCTTTATGCCTAAAATCGACGTCAACAAGGTCGCCGAAATCCTTAAGAAGAACCAGATCGACCCCGCGGTGCTGCGCCGCGTGGTTGAGGAGATGAACCTGGCGGTCCAACCCGACCCCGGCGAGGGCGACCCCGCCCCCCCGGTGAAGAAGCAGTTCGTCATCCTGCTGAGCGACCCGAACGGGAAGCTCCCCAAGGTGGACTTCACCGGATGGGTCCTCCAGCTGCCCGAGGACGAGAGCCCTGCGTCGGTCCAGGAGCGGCTCCTGAAGGCCACGTACGACTACAACGCCTCGAAGAAGGGCCGCCTCTACCCCGCCAAGACCGTTGGCGACGCCATCGAGGCCGTGCCCGCCAAGTTTTTTAAGGAGGCCGAGCTCTGGATAAAGACCAAGGAGCCGGTGCTGGTGCTCCGCACCGACAACGAGATCCCGAAGGACTAAGCCGGAAGGCCTCGAGAGTTCACGGGAGGCGGTACTTCACCGGGTCAATGCCCCGGGCCTTAAGGGCGTCGGCCACGGCCTTCAGGTCGATTCGGTCGCCGCGTCGGATCCCGTGGGAGGAAAACCAACCTTTCGGCATTTCGAGGGCAAATTGCATTTCGCTGCTGTGGGACGTCACGGGCCTTTCATCAAGGGGAAGGAGAGCGTAGATCTCGGCAATCGAGCCGTCGGAGGTAAGGTAGGCCAGGTCGAGCGGTTCGGGCGTATTGCGCATCCAGATGCTCATCGATTGCGGCTCGGGGTAGACAAAGAGCATCCCGTCGTCCCCTCCAAGGTCGGGCCTCTGCATGAGCCCGCGTTCCTGCTCGGCCTGCGACACGGCCACCTGAAGGCTCGCCGGGTGGCCCCCCACGCCGACCGTGAAATGTTCGAAGACCGTTTTCTGGTCGGAGGCCTGGTCCGTGGACTTGCCCGACCCGCAGCCCACCGCGTAGAGCGACAGGAGCACGGCAGCGGCGGCCCTCAACCCCAGCGAAACCGGATTTGCATTTTTCACGCAGAAAAAGGTTAATTGCCCCATACCCGGTTAGACAATCCCCGTCTCCAACATGGCAACCCTCAAACATCGCGAAATTCTCCTGTATTCCGACACTGCGAGAAGTGCCGACGCCCTCTACTTTGGAAAGGTCGAGGTGCCCGACGCCTTTGTCGCCATGAGCGCCCGCGGCCAGAAGGTCGCCGTCGTGAGCGCCCTTGAATTCGGTCGCGTGAAACGCTCCTCGGACTTTGACCTGGTCCTCCCCCTGGAGGGATATGTCGAGAAGGCGCGCAGGGCCTGGCCCGGCAAGAAGGCCGGGCCCGCCCGAGTAATCGCGCTCGCGGCCAAGGAACTGAAGGTGCGGATGCTCACCGTCCCGGAGGATTTCCCGGCGGGTCTTTACAAGGAGCTTTGCGACCTGGGCCTAAGGATTTCAATCTCGGAGGGGCCCCTCTTCCCCCAGAGGGAGATCAAGACCTCCGCGGAAGCCCTGGCGCTTCGAGAGGGCAACCGCTGCAGTGCGGCGGGGATCGCCGCCGCCGAGCGGCTCCTACGGGAAAGCAAGGTCAAGGGCAGGCGCCTCTTCTACAAGGGAAGCATCCTCACCAGCGAGCGCCTGAGGGTGGCGATCGAGACGGCCTGCATCGAGGCGGGCTCGGTCTCCAACGGCACGATCGTAGCGGGCGGCGATCAGGCCTGCGACCCCCACAACCGCGGCTCGGGACCCATCCACGCCCACGAGCTCGTCATCGTGGACGTGTTTCCCCGCGTGTCGGCCACCGGTTTCCACGGGGACATGACCCGCACCTTCCTCAGGGGAAGAGCCAACGACGCACAGAAGAGGATCGTGGCGGCCGTCCGCGATGCCCAGCTCGCGGCGTTGTCGACGATACGCGCAGGAGTGCATGCCAATGAGGTTCACCGCCGGGTCTCCGAGACGCTGGTCTCCCACGGCTTTGAGACCCGCCACTCGGCAAGCGGCTCGGTCGGCTTCTTCCACGGCACCGGCCACGGCCTCGGGCTCGAGGTGCACGAGCCGCCCAGGATGAACGCTCATTCGGACTACCCGCTAAAAAAGGGCTCCGTGGTGACCGTCGAGCCGGGCCTCTACTACCCAGGGATCGGAGCCTGCAGGATCGAGGACGTAGTCCAGGTCACGGGGGCCTCCCCGCGCATGCTCTCCAGCTACCCCTACCACTGGGAGCTCGGCTAACGCCCACCGGGCAAAACACGCCTTCATGTCCATTTCCCCAAGCAAGGCCAGGGCCCTTCTTAAGAAGATCAGGAGCCTACGAATCCTGGTGGTCGGCGACGTGATGCTTGACCACTACATCTGGGGGGACGCGACCCGCATCTCGCCGGAGGCGCCCGTACCGGTGATCGACATCGCCCGCGACACGTGGACAGCGGGGGGCGCTGCCAATGTCGCGATCAACATCGCAGGCCTCGGAGCAAAGTGCACGGTCTTCGGGTTCATCGGGGACGACGAGGCAGGAAGCCGCCTGCGAGAGATCCTTGGCTCCAAAGGGGTCGACGCAATCTCCCCCCCGGGGAAGACGATGACGATTTTGAAGACGCGCGTCATGGTCCAGCACCAGCAGCTTTGCCGCCTCGACCGCGAGGCGCCGGCGAGTGCGTACGCGGTCAGCCCCGACAAGGCCGGGCGAGCCCTCGCGGCCGCGGTGCGGGAATGCGATGCCGTCGTGTTCTCAGACTATGCCAAGGGGCTGCTCACGGACGCCCTGGTGGAAAGTGTCACCCGCCTTGCACGCGCCGAGGGCAAGTTCATTGCCATGGACCCGAAGCCCAAGAACCAACTCTCGTTCCGCGGGCTGGACCTGATCACGCCCAACAAGCGCGAGGCGCTGCAACTTTCGGGGATCGAACCCTCGCAGGGGGCCCCCTTCCCCGCAGCCGCAGTGTGCGCGCGCCTGAACGAGAAGTACGGGACAAAGTACGTCGTCGTAACGCTCGGCGAGGACGGGATGCTGCTCAGCGCCGACGGGAAGGTGATCAAGACGATCCCCACCGCGGCCAGGGAGATCTACGACGTCTCGGGAGCCGGCGACACCGCCCTGGCCTGCTTGGTCCTTGCGCTCACCTCAGGCGCGGGCCTCGAGGAGGCTGCCCACCTCGCCAACGCCGCCGCCGGTGTCGTGGTCGGCAAGCTGGGCACGGCCACCGTAAGTCCGAAGGAACTCCTCGAGCACCTTTGATCCCTTCGTGAACCGGGCTCTTTTTCTAGACCGCGACGGAACCCTCATCATCGACAAGGTTTACCTCGCCGATCCCTCGGGAGTGGAGCTGATCGCAGGAGCGGCGGAGGGCCTCAGGAGGGCGCGCGCCCTGGGCTTCCGACTCTTCCTCTTTACCAACCAGTCCGGGATAGGACGCGGCTACCACACAATCGAGGCCACCCACCGCGTGAACGAGCGCATGGAGGAACTGCTCGGGCTCCCGAGGCCCGTCTTCGACGAGATCTGCATCGCCCCTGAGGCGCCCGGAGAGCCCTCGCGCTACCGGAAGCCGTCGCCAAGGTTCATCCTGGAGAAGATCGCCGAGCACGGGCTCGACCCCAAGGAATGCTGGATGGTGGGTGATTCCCATGCGGACATCGGCGCCGCGCTGGCCGCCGGGATCCATGCCGCAGCGGTTCGAACGGGAAAGGTGGCGCCCTCTTCCATTCCCGAGGTCAAAGACGGCAGGGTGCCGGTCTTCGCCGATTTCGGAGCCTTTGCGGCGGCTCTTGTTTGACGGGGCCTCCAGGAGGAGGACCAGCGGATCCGGGCGCCCATCCCGGCCTCGCCTGTGCTGGCGCCCTTGATTTCCCCCGCCGAGCGGCGATGATTCGAGCCACCGGACACTCATGATCAACCTGACACTCCACAGGGGGGAGACCCTGGTCCCTTGAAGCGCCGCCTCGACGAAATCCTCGTCGCCCGCGGGCTCGCGGAATCGAGGACCCAGGCCAAGGCCCTGATCATGTCGGGCCGGGTCTTCAGCGGGACCGAGCGGCTCGACAAGCCGGGCCGGGAGTTTGACGACACGGGCTCCTTTAGTGTGGTCCAGCCCCCCCGCTTCGTGAGCCGGGGGGGCGAGAAGCTCGAGGCGGCCCTGGTGCAGTTTTCGCTGGGCCTAAAGGGCGCGAACGTCCTGGACGTCGGTGCCTCGACGGGTGGATTTACGGACTGCGTCCTGCAAGCGGGGGCCTCCTCGGTCGTCTGCGTCGACGTGGGCCGCGCCCAGCTCCACCCGAAACTCCGGGCCGACCCAAGGGTGGTAAACATAGAAAAGCTCAACGCCCGGAACATGACCCCGGGCGACCTGCCCCGGCCCGACTTTGACTTCGTGGTGATGGACCTCTCGTTCATCTCGCTTCGGACCGTGCTGCCCGCCGTATGGCCCCTGTTGCGCCGGGGTGGCACCCTCGTAGCCCTGGTGAAGCCCCAGTTTGAGGCCGGCAAGGCCGAGGCCGACAAGGGCCGCGGCGTCATCCGCGACCGGTCGGTCCAAGAGGGGGTCCTCGATGCCGTTCGCGATTTTGCGCTCACCCGGCTTGCGGGTGCCGAGCTCGTGGGCTCAATGGACTCGCCCATCGAGGGGGCCGACGGAAACAGGGAATTCCTGTTGTGCCTCAGGCGCAGGTCGGCAACTTAGGGTATCAGGCCAAAGCCATGAAGCCCATCCGCTCGCTCGCATTCGTAATCAACGCCGACAAAGCCGGAGCCGTTGACCTTGCGCGCTGCCTGGTGGCCGCGGCGAGAGCCAAGGGCGTCAAGCTCAAGCAGACCACCCATTTCCCGCTGCGCCGCGGCTACCTGAAGGGCTTCGACGCGTGCTGCGTCATCGGCGGCGACGGAACCCTCCTTGGAGTCGTCCGAGAGTCGGCTCTTGAGCAGGTGCCGATCATCGGCGTCAACCGCGGTAGCCTCGGGTTTTTGACCACATTCTCGCCCGACGAGGCGAAGGTGGAGTTCGAGGACATCTTAAGGGGCAGCTTCCACGTTGACCGCCGGGCGATGCTTGAGTGCTTCGTGGGGGACTCGCCCGCGAGCCTCGCCCTGAACGACGTGCTCATCAAGGACGCGCTCAGCACGAGCCTTGTCCATCTGGAGGTGTTCGCCGACGGGGAACTCGTGACTGACTACCTCTGCGATGGACTGATTTTTTCCACGGCGACGGGGTCGACCGCCTACAACCTTTCGGCGGGTGGGCCGATCATCCACCCGGCGGCCAATGTGATCGCGATGACCCCCATCTGCCCCCACACGCTCACGAACCGCTCGATCATTTTCCGAGACACCGTGAAGCTTCGCGTTTTCAACCGCACCGCGGGAACGCGGATCCTGGTGGCCATCGATGGGAAGGGCGACCTGAGGGCCTCCGCGGATGAGCCCATCACGATCTCGATCGCGTCGATCCGCCTGCCCCTCGCCCAGCAGAAGAACTACTCCCACTTTGCCGTGGTCCGGACGAAGCTCAAGTGGAGCGGTGGTGCCGCCGAACGTCGCTGATCCCTAGGGCCTGACGACCAGCTGGGTCCGGGCGGAGGCCTTGAAGTGGAGCCTCGCAAAGGCCGCTAGGTCATCGACCGTGACCGCGTCCACGAGCGAGTCGTAGCGCCTCCAATGGTTGGCCGACCTTCCCTGGAGTACATCGATGGCCGCCTGCATCGCACGGGCCGAGTTGGTCTGGAGGCTCTTGCGCTGGCCGGCCTTGAGCCGGACCTGGCACCGGCGCAGCTCGTCCTGGCCGATGTCGCCAGCCTGGACCCGCTCGATCTCGAGGCGGATCTCGTCAAGAACCTCCCGCTCCTTGCCCGGCTGGGTGCCGGCAATGAAATAGAACATCGCCGTGCTTCGGCACACCAGGCGCCCCGACCTCACGAAATAGGCCAGGCCCTTCTGGTCCCTGACCCGCTCAAAGAGCCGCGAGGCCATGCCGCTGAAGAGCTCGTCCGCGACCTCCCCCGCGTAGAAATCCGGGGCGTCCAGCACGGCACCCGGGAATGCCTCGAGGACGACCGCCTGCTCGCGAGGTTGCCTCTCGAGGAATTCGCCCCTCTCGGCCGGTCCCTCGAACGTGGGCCCGGCTCCGATGGGCTTCCCGCCAGGGATCCTCAGCAGGAGTTTCTCGATCCCAGGGATCAGCTTGTCCGGGGAAAAGTCGCCCGCCACAGAGAACACAACCCCCGGGGCCACGAGCAGCCGTTTCCAGAGCGCGGAGAGGTCTCTTGAGGTGGTCGCCGTGACTCCGGGCTCGTCGCCGCTGGCACTGAGCGCGAACGGGTGGCTCCCGAAGAACTTCTTGCGGAGCATCCTGCGCGCGCAGGAGACGACATCGTCCTTCTCCTCGCGCAGCGCGGCAAGCTGGGCGTCGCGCTCGGTCGCGAGCGTGCCCGGCAGGAACGCAGGCGTGAGCAGGGCGTCCGCCACAAGGTCCAAGGCGAGCGCGGCGTCCGGGGGCAGCACCTCTGCGGCAAGCCCCAGCGTGTTGTCGCCTGAGTACGAGCTGAAGGATCCGCCCACCTCCTCGATGCTCCGGGCCACCTCCGCGGCGCTTCTTTTCTTCGTGTCCTTTGTTAGCAGCGTAGCCAGGAGCGCCGAACTTCCGTGACGCAAAGGGGCCTCACTCACGGGACCCCCGAGGGTCAGGACGCGCATGTGCAGGTTGGGCAGGCGCCGGTCCACCTGGAAAAGGATCCGGGCGCCGTTCTTGAGCCGCACCTCCTCAAAGTCAGGCCTGCCGGCCGTGGCACGGGGGGCCGCCTTCGAGGGCGCCGATACCGAGGCCTCGGGTTCGAGGGATATGGAGTTCTGCCGACCTGGCACCAAGTGTGCCCGAAGGGCCTTGGCCAAGTCCGGGGCCGACACCCGGCCCAGGCGCTCGAAATAGGTCTGGCTGAACGCCAGGTCGCCCACGACGACCTCAGCCATGCCCAGCCGCGAGGCCTGGCCGCTCATCGTCTTGCAGGTGTTGATCTCACCCACGACGGACTGCCGGTAGGCCTTGCGCACCTGCGCCGCGCCGAAGGCACCCGGGGACCCATGCAAAGCAAGGACGCGCATGATGGCGGACTCGGCCGCCTCGCGCTTGCCCGCGTCGCAGGTGAAAGAAATACAGAAGAGGCCGCTCGAGCCGGGGTTCCAGCTGGATGCGTCTATCGAGTGGACGAGCTTCTTTTTCTCCCGGACCTCCTGCCAGAGCACGGAACTCTCCCCACTTCCGAGCACGATCCCAAGGAGGTCGAGGACCGGGGCGGACGGATCGGTGAGACCGGGGATGGGCCACGCCAAGGCGCAGCGCACAATTTCCACTTTTTCATACGCGCGCATCGACCTGGGCCCGAGCTGGAGGGGCTCCTGGGGCACGAGCACCGGGGCTAGCTTTGACCTTGGGGCCTCCCCGAAGTGGCGCTCCACCAGGGCTCTCGCCTCCGCCGCGTCCACGTCCCCGGCGATCACTACCACCATGTTGTTGGGGACATACCGCGCGCGATAGTAGCCCAGGAGGGCGGCCCTGTCGGCCGCCGAGAAGACATCCCGGTGCCCAATGATCGGGTGCCGGTAGGGGTGCTCCCTGAACGCGGTTGCAAAGAGGGCCTCCCAGAGGCGGTTATCCGGATCGTCCCGCGTCATGGCGATCTCGCGCAGGATCACGTCCTTCTCCCGAATGGCCTCATCGGCGGGAAGCGTCGAGTGGAGCACCGCATCGGCCAGCACATCGACGGCAACCTCCACTTTTTCACTTGGAATATCGATGTAGTAAACCGTTCGGTCAAAGGTCGTATAGGCGTTGATGTACCCGCCATTCGCCTGGACGGTGGCCGAGATCTCGCGCCCGCTCCGCTTGGTCGTTCCCTTGAAGAGCATGTGCTCGAGATAGTGGGAAAGCCCTGCGCCGAGCTGGTCGCCCTCGTGGAGGCTTCCGGTCTTTACCCACACCTGGACGCAAGCCAGCGAGGCCGACCTGTCCGTCTTAACCAGGAGGGTCAGGCCATTGGGGAGGACAATGCGCTCTACGGGTTCGCGCCAGAACGCGTCCAGGAGGGCGCGGTCGGACTGCGGGGAATTGGACTTGGGCATCAGGTGGCCCCCTCAAGCGGATCCCAACGCGTCGGCGGTGGAGGTGCCCCTAGGGCGCTGCGTCGGCAGAAATGGCTTCACGAACACCTCGTCAAACTCGTAGATGTCGGCGAAATCCTCGCGCCGATCGTTCTCGGTTTTGCTGAAGGCATTATACTCAATAAGGTTAAATACAATATCCCCAAAGTCCTGGCAGCGGCGGACGCCCCAGGAATTGAGGACCGTCTTGCTGAGCGGCCCAAATTGCTCGAGCGCGTAGATCCTTAGCCCATCGAGCAGTTCGGGGCCGGTGACATGCCGCGACTTCCCCGTCCGGGATGCGTCTTTTTTGCGTATCTCCTTAACGGTGTGGTCGAGCCCGAGTCGGACAAAATCATAGGCCTTCTTGTCGAAACGGGAGTCTTCCTTGTAGATGAGCGCTACAATGCGCGGGAAATCCGAATCTTGCATGTCGTGAGGTAAGGTTGGCAGGGTCCACGCAGCGGCGCAACCTTGCCGTGTAAATGCATTATATCTGCTCCAAACCCGGCGAGTTGCAAAAGAATCGCTTCTGGGCTCGCAAAAGGGGGCATTTACCCCCACTATTTTGCCAAACAATGATCGCCTCCACGCAGACCAATCACCCCATAGCAGGGGTAAAAAATGGTAAGGACCAAAATCCTGTCGAGCTCGCTTGTTACAAGCTGAAGGAGGCCGGTCTGAGGATCACTCAGCCCCGAGTGGCTATCCTCGCAGCGCTGATCAAGGCCGGGCGGCCGACGAGCATCGACGCACTCCACGGGGACCTTGGCCCGAAATCCTGCGATATTGTCACGGTTTACCGGTGCATGGCAGCCTTCGAGTCCATCGGCCTGGTGCGCCGCGCCTTCCTGATCAACGGGACGAGCCTCTACGAGATCAACCTGGGTGACCCGAACCGCTACCACGTCGTCTGCAAGCAGACGAACCAGGTGGAGGAACTCGACTCGGCATCCGCGGAGGAGCTTCGCCGCGCGGTGCAGACCGTGGAGGAAACCCTCCGCGCCCAGGGCTACTCGGACGTCGGGCACATCGTCGAATTCTTCGGCAAGTCGCCCACCCTGAATCGGGTCCAAGCCGAAGTCACGGCGCCGGCAGTCCCGGTCTCCTGACCCGGGCCAGGGGGCCTACTTTGTTAGGCCTTGGCCGTTCCCAAGGCGGCGGCGTAGTTGCGCCCCGCCTGCTCCCAGTCGACCACGGTCCAGAACGCCGCAACGTAGTCCGCGCGCACGTTCTGGTGCTTGAGGTAGTAGGCGTGCTCCCACACATCGATCCCGAGGACGGGCACGGCCCCCTCGCTGATCGGTGAATCCTGGTTCGCGGTGGAGGCTACGCTCAGCTTGCCGGCCTTAAAGGTGAGCCAGGCCCACCCGCTGCCGAACCGCTTCAGCGCGCTCTCGTTCAGCTTGGTCCGGAATGCCTCCAGGTTCCCAAAGTCCCGGTTGAGGGCATCCGCCAGGTCGCCCGTGGGAGCGCCGCCGCCCTTGGGAGAGAGGATCTGCCAGAAAAAGCTGTGGTTCAAGTGGCCCCCCACATTGTTCCGCAGCGTGGTCCGCAGCGGTTCCTCGATCGAAGGGAGGTTGCGAAGGATTTCCTCGCCGGTCATCTGCAAAAGGGCGGGATGCCCCTCCAGCGCCTTGTTCGCGTTCTTTATGTAGGCCGCGTGGTGCTTGGAGTGATGGATCTGCATCGTGAGCGCGTCGATATGGGGCTCAAGCGCGTCGTAGGCGTATCCCAGCTCGGGCAGCACGAACGGTTGTTTCGTCGAGGTCGTTCCTGAGGGAAGGACCGCGTCAGCAGCACGCAGTCCCGAAAGGGCGCCCAAACTGACCAGAGCCGCGCCCCCACCGATCACCTTGATTGCATCGCGTCGCGTCATGGCGCCACCCTAGCCCAAAGGGCCAGTCTGGCAAGTCCGCCGCCGAGTATTGCCCCTCCAACCCCAGCCAAAGCCCGCAGGGCCTAGGAGGCCAAAAGCCGCCGCAGCGTCTCGTCGACGCGCTTCGGGTCCGCCTTGCCCTTGGCGGCCCGCATCACCGGACCCTTGAAGGCATTGAGGGCGCTCTCCTTGCCACCCTTGTAGTCCGCAACGGACTTGGGGTTCGCCGCGATCGCCTCAGCGCACCAGCGCTCTAGGTCCTCGGCGTTGGTCTCGGCCTTGAGCCCCTTCCTGGCGACCACCGCCTCCGGTGTGTCACCCGAGTGAAACATGTCGATGAAGACCTCCTTGGCGGCGTTGCTAAGGATCGTGCCGGCCTCCACCAGCTTGACGAGGCCCGCGACATGGGACGGCCTTACCTTTGAGGCCGAGAGCGCAACCTTGGCCGCACCCAGTTCCCGGAGCAGGTCATTGGTGATCCAGTTTCCCGCAGCCTGGGGCTTGCCCGAGAGGCGCGCCGCTTCCTCAAAGAAATCGCCTAGCTCGCGGTCCGGTACCAGAACCGACGTGATGGTGTAGGGAATGCCGTACTCCGCCTGCAGCCTCCTCTGCCGGTCGAACGGAAGCTCGGGGCAGGTGGCGCGGATCGCGTCCTTCCATGCCTGGTCCACCTCCACCGGCATCAAGTCGGGGTCCGGGAAATAGCGGTAGTCGTGCGCCATCTCCTTTGAGCGCAGCGATTGCGAAGTCCCCGTCTGCCCGTCGTAGTCGCGGGTCTCCTGGCCGATCGTGCCGCCGGACTCAAGGACTGCGGTCTGCCTGCGGATCTCGTGGGCGATCCCGTCCCTCACAAAGGAGATCGAGTTCAGGTTCTTCAGCTCAACCTTGGTCCCGAGCGCGGCCTGGCCGACCGGCCGGATGGAAATGTTCGCGTCACAGCGCAACTGGCCCTTCTCCATGTCGCAGTCTGAGATCCCGCCGTAGATCATCAGCGTCTTCAATGCCGTCAGGTAGGCGAAGGCCTCGTCCGCGCTCCGGATGACCGGCTCCGAAACGATCTCCATCAGCGGCGTCCCGGCGCGGTTAAAGTCGACGAGCGAGACCCCCTCCCCGTGATTGAGCTTGCCCACGTCCTCCTCGAGGTGGATGCGCGTGAGCGCGATCCGCTTGTGCTCGCCCATCACGTTGCGGGCCGCGCCCGGCAGCTCGATCTCCACGGAGCCCCCCTTGCAGAGCGGCTGATCGTACTGGGAAATCTGGTAATTCTTGGGCGAGTCGGGGTAGAAGTAGTTCTTCCGGTCCCACTTGCACACGGCAGCGATTTCGCAGCCCAGGAGGAGGCCGGCCTTGATGATCTTGTCCAGGGCCTCCTTGTTCATCACCGGAAGGGTGCCCGGGAGCGCCAGCACCACGGGATCGGTGAGCGTGTTCTCTGGGTGGCCGTAGCCGGCCTCCGCCCGGGTGAACATCTTGGACCGGGTCTTGAGCTGCACGTGCACCTCTAGCCCTATGACGGCTTCGTAGGTCATAGCTTTGGAAACCTCATGCGCCAGTCGTTGCGTTCCTCGTAGGTGCGGGCCACCGCAAGCAGCTCGGTCTCCTTGAAGGGCTGGCCGATCACCTGCAGGCCCACAGGCAGCCCACCCCCGGTGAAACCGCAGGGGATGCTGATGCCGGGCAGACCGGCCAGGTTCACTCCGATCGTATAAATGTCATTCAGGTACATCGCCAGCGGGTTCGCCGCCTTCTCACCCTTCTTGAAGGCCGGCGTCGGCGAGGTTGGGGTCACGATCGCGTCGACCTGCTTGTAGGCCTCCAGGAAGTCCCGCCGGATCAGCGTGCGCACCTTCTGGGCTCGCAGGTAGTAGGCGTCGTAGTAGCCGCTCGAAAGGACATAAGTCCCGAGGATGATCCGGCGCTTCACCTCCGGGCCGAAGCCCTCGGCGCGGGTCTTGAAGTAGAGGTCGAGCGCATCCTTGGCATCCTTCGAGCGATGCCCGTAGCGGACGCCGTCAAAGCGCGCCAGGTTCGACGAGCACTCGGCCGTGGCGATGATGTAGTAGGCCGCGATCGCGTACTTCGTATGGGGGAGGGACACTTCCCGAATCTCGCATCCCTGCTTGCGGTACTCGTCGATCGCGGCCTGGACGGCCGCACCGACCTCGGGGTCGAGCCCCTCGCCAAAATATTCCTTCGGTATCCCGAGCTTCCACTTGCGGCCCGATTTTGCGAGATCGGCGATCCCCTTGTTGTAGTCGGGGACCTCCATCTTAAGCGACGTGGAATCCTTCGGATCGTGGCCCGAAATGGCGCCCAGCACCGTTGCGGCGTCCTCCACCGACCGCGCAAAAGGCCCTATCTGGTCAAGCGACGAGGCAAACGCGATCAGGCCGTACCGCGAGACGCGGCCGTACGAGGGCTTGAGCCCCACGATGTTGCACAGTGCCGCGGGCTGCCGGATCGAGCCGCCCGTGTCAGACCCGAGCGAAGCAATCGCCTCGCCCGCCGCGACGGAGGCGGCGCTGCCGCCCGAGGAGCCGCCGGGGACCCGCTCCACGTCCCAGGGGTTGGAGGTCACGCCGAAGGCCGAGTTCTCCGTCGAGCTGCCCATGGCGAACTCGTCCAGGTTCAGGCGGCCCCAGCATATGGCCCCGGCGGCCTTCAGCTTGCGGGTCACCGTGGCGTCGTAGGGGGAGACAAAGTTCGCGAGCATCCGGCTGGCCGCCGTGAGCGGCTGGCCCGCCACGGAGATCACGTCCTTGATGCCGATCGGGATGCCCTCCAGCGCGTGGACGGCGGTGCCGGCCGCCCTGGCCTTCGCGCGGCGCTCGTCGGAGGCGCGCGCCTGGGAAAGCGCATCCGGCTCGTCAAAGGAGTTGAAGGCCCGCACACGGTCCTCGACGGCCTTGGTCCGAGCCACGACGGACTGCATGAGCTCCAGGGACGAGACCTCTCCCCTAGCCAGCAGCTGGGAGAGCTCGGAGATCGATTTATTGAAGAGTTCCTGCGCCACGGGAGTTATTCAACCACCCTGGGGACGACGAACATGTTGTCGCGCTTCTCGGGAGCGTTTCGCAGGGCGTCCTCAACCGACAGGCCGGCCTCGGGCACATCGTCGGCCCACACATTGACCACCGGAAAAGCATGCGCGGTCGGCTCCACGCCCTCAACGTTCACCTCGTTAAGCTGCGCGATGTAGGCCAGGACGTCACCGAGCTGGGAGGCGAAGCGCGCCTTCTCCTCCGCCGTGAGGTTGATGCGCGCCAGTTCGGCCACGTGGTCCAGGTTGAAATCCTCGGGTTTTGGCACGGTGGAGTTACTTTCTGATTTGGTAGCCGCTTGTCTTTTCGATCCGGTCCTGGATGGCCCGCAGGACGGTGTTCACCTCGTCGTCGGTCAACGTCCGTGACGCTGAACGAAACACCAGAGAAAATGCGAGGCTCTTCTTTGCCTCGGGGAGCCCCTTGCCCTCGTATACGTCGAAAACCTCCACCCGCTCGACGTTGAAGAGCGACCCGGCCGCGGCCGCCGCAACCTCAGCAAGCTTCGCACGGACGTCCCCCGCCTTGGCAGAAGCATCGACGACAAGCGCCAGATCCCTGAGCGCGGCAGGGAAAAGGCTGAAGTCTCGGAAGCGCAACCTTGGGGCCGACGACGGGAACCGTTCGGGCCTCACCGTGAAGATTCCGGCAAGGACGGAGCCCTCGATCCCTCGCGAGCGCAGCATCGCCAAGTTCACCAGTCCGTACCGCGCAAGCCACGACTGGTCCTTGGAGGAGATGCTGACCGAGTGGCCGTCCTGCCAGCCGAATCCGGGCCCGGTGACGGCCTCCGCGGCCTCGGAGTCAAGGTCGACACCCGCCCTGGCGGCGACCGCCGCCAGGTGATGCTTCACCGTGTAGAAGTCGGCCGGGTCGCGGCGCCTCCAGTGGCGCGTGCGGTCCTCGGCGATCACGAACGCTACGGAGGCCCCCTCGTAGTTGTGGCCGTTGTTCTCGATGAAAATGCGACCCGCCTCGCAGAGCCGTGAAACCGCAACGCCCCGCGACTGGTTGAGCAGGAGTGTGTCCAGCAGTCCCATGATCAGGGTGGGCCTAAGGTGCGACTGGTCCTCGACAAAGGGGTTTGCCAGCGCAAGCTCCGCCGCCGCCGTCTGCGAAACCCACGTCGTGAGCTCGGCGCCCGGCCTAAGCGTCAGGTTTACGCACTCGTGAAAGTCATGCCCGACCAGGTAGGAGACCGCGCTGCGGTTGAACTCGACGACAGGGTCGTCCTCCGCCGCCAGCCCGACTGCATCGACTCGCGATACCGGGATCTTCTCGGTACCGTAGAGGCGCAGGATTTCCTCCACCAAGTCGATCGGTCGGTCCAGGTCGCCGCGCCAGCTTGGAATGGAAACGACCCATTCCAGGCCTCCGTCCGGCGCGGGGTTCTCCCGGAGCACGCGAAGTTCCAGGGCCTCGAGGGCCGCCTTCATCTCCGCAACGGGGATCTCAAAGCCCAGGCGCTCGGTCACAAATCCGCTTTTCAGGGTGATCTCCCGTTTCCAGGGAACGTCGCCCCCGGCGATCGACACGGGCCCCACCACGGTGCCCCCCGCCGTTTCTATGATAAGGTCTATCGCGCGCCGTGCCGCCTCAAGCGCGGTATGCGGGTCCACGCCCCGCTCAAAGCGGTAGGAGGAGTCCGAAGCCAGGCCAAGCGACCTCGAGGTCGAGCGGATGGAGGAGGACTTGAAGATGGCGCTCTCGATCACGATGGAGGTCGTGGACTCGTCGACGCCGGAGTTCTCCCCGCCCATCACCCCGGCAATGACAAGCGCCTTCTCTGCGTCGGCGATGACGAGCGTGCGTGAGGAGAGCGTGCGCTCCTTGCCATCCAGGGTCGTGATTTTTTCACCCTCGAACGCCCTGCGCACGATCAGGCGCCCGCCGGCGATCTTGCGCGCGTCGAAGGCATGCAGCGGCTGGCCGTACTCGAGCATCACGTAGTTTCCGACGTCGACCACGTTGTTGATGGGGCGCAGCCCCACCGCACGCAGGCGCTCCTGCATCCACGCCGGGCTTGGCCCGACCTTGACGCCGGCGACCACGTGGGCCGCGTAAAGGGGGCAGTCCTCAGGATGGTCGACCTGGACGCCGCTGAAGAGCGTGCTGACCGGTGCGCCTTCAAGGTCGCCCAGGAATTTCTCAGGCGGATAGCACAAGCCTCGGCGAAACCATGCCGAGAGTTCGCGGGCAAGACCCAGATGGGAGAGGCAGTCGGGGCGGTTGGGCGTGATCTCGACGTCGAAGACCGTGTCTCCCGGGGGCAGGACCTCGTTGATGGGCGTCCCAAGCTCCGGTCGGCCCTCGAGGATCAAGAGACCCCCGTGGTCGTCGCCCATCCCGAGCTCCCTTGCCGAGCACATCATTCCGTCGGAAAGCTCCCCCCTAATCTTGGACTGCTTTATCGTGAAATTGCCGGGGAGCACCGCGCCCACGAGGGCCACCGGGACGCGGTCGCCGACCTTGTAGTTTTGGGCGCCGCAGACAATCGTCTTCACGCCGCCCGCCACGCCGATATCCACCGTGCAGACCGAAAGCTTGTCCGCATTTGGGTGCTTGGCCCGCGTCAGGACCTCGCCCACCACGACCTTGTCGAGCTTGGGGGCACCCGTGGAGGACACGTGCTCCACCTCGAATCCGAGAAACGTGATTGCGCGGGTCAGCTCCTCGACGGGCGCGTCGAGGGCGACGTAGTCCCAGATCCAGTTGAGCGAGATTTTCATCCGTGGAGTGCGGCGGTCAGATCGAGCCCTTGAACTGCCTCAGGAGTCTGAGGTCGTTCTGGTAGAACACGCGGATGTCATCGATGCCGTAGAGCGTCATCGCGAGCCTCTCGATGCCCATGCCGAAAGCATATCCGGTCCAGACCTCGGGGTCGTAGCCCACGGACTTGAAGACCTCGGGGTCTACGATGCCGCAGCCACCGATCTCGATCCACTCCTTGTTGACCTTCGGAAGGTGCTTGGCCGAGAGATCCACCTCGAAACTCGGTTCGGTGTAGCCGAAGTAGTGGGGACGAAAGCGCGTCTTTGTCCCCGGCCCGAGCAGGGCCTCGAAGAGGTAGTCGAGGAGCGCCTTCAGGTCGCGCACGGTCACGTTGCGGTCCACGTACAGGCATTCGATCTGGTGAAAATTCGCGCTGTGCGAGGCGTCGGAGGTGTCGCGGCGGTAGACCCTGCCCGGAGACACTATCCGGATCGGCGGGGCCCCCTTCAGCATGGTGCGGACCTGCACCGAGGACGTGTGCGTGCGCAGGAGGTAGCGTTCCCCGGGCGTGTGCCGGGATACGTTGCCAAACTGCGCGGTGGCCGGGAAATAGAAAGTGTCCTGGGGGTCGCGCGCCGGGTGCTCAGGCGGCGTGTTCAGGGCATCAAAGCAGTAGAATTCGGTCTCAACCTCGGGGCCGTCGGCGACCACGAACCCGACCTTTCGAAGGATGCGGCAGACCTCCTCGCGCACGAGCGTGAGCGGATGAAACGTCCCGGGACCGGGGTCCGGCGATGGCAGCGTCGGGTCGATCGGGGGGCCGAGCCTCGCCGATAGCTCCGACTCCTCGATCGCCCGCAGCTTCAAGTCGAGGAGGGCCTGAAGCTTCCCCTTGGACTCGTTCACGAGCTTTCCCATGGCCGGGCGAAGCTCCTTCGCGACCGACCCCATCTGCTTCATCAGGGCCGTGAACTCCCCGTTGGGGCCCACATAGCGCGCCTTGGCGGACTCCAGCTCCGGGCGTGTCCGGATCGACTGGAGTTCGGCGCTGGCCTTGGAGAGAAGCGAGGAGAGTTGCTCTTGCATCTCCATCCTGCTCCCGGAGGTCAGGATTTCTTGGCGGACGCCTTGGCCTTCAGCGCCTCGCGGGCCTGCTGGATGAGGGCCTCAAACGCCGTGGGATCGTTGACAGCGATGTCGGCGAGGACCTTGCGGTCGAGACCGATCCCGGCTGCCTTTAGCCCCTCGACAAATCGGCTGTAGCTGATGTCTGCGGCGCGGCAGGCGGCGTTCAAGCGGATGATCCAGAGGGAGCGCCATTCGCCCTTCTTCTTCTTGCGGTCGCGGTAGGCGTACTGCCAGGCATGCTGGACGGCCTCTTTCGCATAGCGGAAGAGCTTGGATTTGCTGCCGAAATAGCCCTTGGCGTATTTCAGCACCTTCTTGCGGCGCTTGCGCGACGCGGGGGAGTTTGTTGCACGAGCCATGTTGTGTTTTTCCTTTTAGTTAGTCGCCGGCGGGTCGGCTTATGGATTCACCCGCCAGGCGTGGTTTGGATTGATGCGGCCTAAACCTCGGTCAGAGACCGAACGGCAAGGCGCGCAAAAGGGGCTTGGCGTGACCAGGGTCAACGAGCTTGTCCTTGGTGGCACGGCGCTTCTGCTTCGTGGACTTGGCCGATAGCAGGTGGCGGAAGCCGGGAGTACGGCGCATCAGTTTGCCGCGGGCCGTCAACTTGAAGCGCTTGGCAATGGACTTCTTGGTCTTTTGCATGAGAGGAGTGGTCGAAACCATAGAGTGGCGGACGCCTTGGCAAGGGGAAAAACTCCGCTCTGTCGCAAACCCTCAGAACCGGGACCGGCCCCGGGCTGCTTAGGGAACCCGGCTGAACGCTCCCCCAACACTTAGACCCACGGCAGCAACGCCTTCCGGGTCCCCACCCCTCCTAGGGCGCCCTCAGCGCCGGCGGGGCCGCCGGGGGCGTCTCCGCCGGGCTCGGCTTGTAGTCGATCGGGATGGCCACGGAAACATCCACGGGCTTTCCCTTGCTGGTCGGCGCGTTGAACTGCCAGCGGCTGACGGCCGTCGCAGCTGCCCAAGCAAAGTCGGCGTTGTCGGTCGATGAGATTCTCGGAAGCTGGGCGTGGCCGGCATGGTCCACGATGAACGCGATGTCAGCCCGGACAGGGACCCCCCTCTTTTCGACTGAGGCGGGGATAATCGGGGCCGGCTGGTATCGGCCCTTAAGCGGAACATCCAGCGCACTTGCGTTTGAGAGCACCGGGCACGGCGTCTTCTTTAGGGCCTTGAGCAACCGGCGCGCCGAGTCGTTCACCGGGAAATCATCATTGCCCAAGTTGAACTCCTGCTCGCGCTTCATCAGGCTCCAGCTCGGCTTGCCGCCCTTCATGGCCGGGTCAAAGCGCCACGCCGCCACCATCGCGGCAGTCGCCGCCCCGAACTCGGGCATCGTTGCGCTCTCCACCTGAACCGCCCGGGGCCTCCCCGAGGGGTCGATCGCAAATCCCACCACCGCGTTGCCCCTGACTTTCTTCGTCAGGAGTTCGTACGGATAGACGGGGGCTCCGATCAAGAGCGGCCGCGGAGGCTCCTCGTACCGGTACGGCTCCGGCAGGCTGCTCGAGGCCTTCCCGGGGATTGACCACGCTTCAACGCCGTTGCGGCCATCGTTGTAGGCGATCTGGAAGAGGATCGGCACCTCCATTCGAGTGAAAACGGGATGGCCGTTCTTGAGGCCAGGCTTGAACTTGGAATTCAGGAGCGCCTCGATCGTCGGAGCCTCGAAGTCGGGATGGGACGACTCGATCACGCTCGGCTGGATCACGTTGCCCTGAGGGTCGACGATGAATTCCACCACAACCTTGCCCTTTATGCCGCTCAGCCTGAGGGAAAACGGATAGACGGGCTGCTCCTGGTAGACTACGACTGGTGTTACAAAGGGCCCCTCGGCCCTCTCTTGCCCGCCCTCTGGGCCGAAGCTGAAGGACACCCGCATGCGCGAATATACGGCGTGGCCTCCCTTCACACCGGCCTCGTATCGCCATTTCGCTGTGGCGGTCATGCAGGCCGCCGCGAGCCTGCCATCCGTCGAGGCTATCACCGTAGATCCGACGACCCTCCCGCCTTCATCATTGGTCGGCGAGGAAACCGGGTCCTTTAGGGCCGGGGGGAATCGCCGTTTTATTGTTTTTGGGTTGCTTCGGACAAGTCTTACGAGACGATTTAGTTCCATGAAGGTGCGGTACACTTTCAGGTTCTAC